>ENA-OVAL01000523-OVAL01000523.1-human-gut-metagenome-genome-assembly--contig:-NODE-523-length-8762-cov-3.191455_pt1 | contig 8762 bp, 9 predicted proteins | sample MGYA00242095_ERZ508980 | MGnify/ENA primary metagenome ERZ508980 (study PRJEB26280, sample SAMEA2531411) | human gut metagenome | biome: human gut; feature: human-associated habitat; material: faeces... | reverse complement strand
AATACTATTTTTTAATAAATATCTAAGATTGGTAATAGGCAAATGAAAATAGCAGTACTCTTGACATGTTATAATCGCAAAGATAAAACTTTGGCATGTCTAAAATCTCTATCAAAAAATTCTTCATCAGTTATTGTATATATAACAGATGATGCTAGTACAGACGGAACATCTTTAGCAATAAGACAATATTATTCTGAAGAACAAGTACACATAATTAAAGGTACAGGTAATCTCTTTTGGAGCCGCGGTATGTACACAGCTTGGAAGGAAGCTTTAAAGGGGGATTTCGATTACTATCTTTGGCTTAATGATGATGTCGTCTTATACGATAATTTCTTTGAAGAACTATTATATTGTAGTAATCTATATGAGAATAATTGTATTGTAACAGGATTAATTGAGGATAAAGAACATTCAACAATTTTATATGGAGGAACTTCGTTAAAGACACATAAAATGGTGCAGCCAAACTCAGAACCAGAAAAAGTTCATCATATGAATGGTAATGTTGTTCTTGTACCTTGTTCTGTTGTAAAGAAAATCGGAATTATTGATCCTTATTATCACCATGATTTAGGAGATGTCGATTATGGCTTAAGAGCTATAGAAAATGGAATTCCTGTTATTGCGACCAGAGTTCCTGTAGCATATGGCTATCCCAATAATATTTGCAGAGTTCGCAAATGGGGTGTGAATTTAAGAGAACGTTTCCATAGGTTAAATATGCCACTTGGCTCCCCATTGCGAATAAATTATTATTTCCGTAAGAAACATTACGGTTTTATGAAAGCAGTTATGTTCTGCTCATATCTTACGCTCTTGAATTTGTTGCCCGATTGGGCTGTCGTAAAGATATGGGGAACCACATACCAAAACAAATAAAATTTCATTTTATGAAAGTACTTTATACTGGAACGCTTGACGTGAATGCGGGCGGTCCTGCGTTCAGCACGTATAACACAATGCGGGGGTTGAATGCCATTGGAGTGGAGACACATGTGTTGATGTATGAAATGGGTGTTGGCGGAAAATTGATAGGTAATGATGTTCCTGTTCATTTTGCTAAAAAGCCGATAGAACATAGCTTCTGCTATTCCCCTTACTATAAAGGGGAGATTATTAGTTGTGGTGATTTCGATATCTATCAGGCTCAAGGCGTGTGGCAGTATAATACATATGCCTTGGTTGATGTAGCTCGAAAACGTGGAAAGCCATATATCATTACTCCCAGAGGTATGCTTTATCCTCAGGATATAGCAAAGTCTAAGTCTTGGTTTAAGAAGATGTCCTTAAAGATTAGATTGCTTGATGATTTGAATCGTGCTGCTTGTGTTCATGTCACTTGTGAGGATGAAATGAATCATTGTCGTAATTTGGGTGTGACTTCACCAATAGCTATCGTGCCCAATCCAGTGGAAATTAAAGAATATCCGAATGCAAAGAAGGACGATGTGTTTAGACTTGGGTATTTAGGCCGTATCTCTCGACGCAAGAATGTAGAGGGATTGATTTATGCTTGGAGTGAATTAGGTGATAAAGTGAAAGAAAATGCAGAACTGTTGATAATTGGTGGTGGCGATGAAGAGTATATGGCTTTCTTGAAGAATGAGGTTGCTCGATTGAATCTTTCAAATGTTCGATTTACTGGTTTTATATCAGGACAAGAGAAAGAGGATTCTTTGTCTTCTCTTTCTGTTCTTGCTATGCCCAGTGAGTTTGAGAACTTTGGAAACGTAATAGTTGAAGGTTTGGTTCGAGGCATCCCATGTATAGCCACTACTGGTGCACCTTGGAAGGATTTAGAGGACTATCAATGTGGTTGGTGGGTAGAATACAACCAAACCGCCATCACGAAAGCTGTGCAATCTGCATTAGAAACATCTGTTGACGAATTGTATGCCATGGGTGTGCGAGGAAAAAAATTGATGAAGGATAAATATTCAATTGAAGCTGTTGCAAAACAGATGAAAGAGGTGTATGAGTGGCTTCTTGGGAACCATGAAAAGCCGGATTTCGTCCATTGTTAAAGCTTTCTTTTCGCTTGCCAATAGATACCGTTGTAAAGATTTATCTCTTAAATATGAAAAAGCACTAACTATGAACGAGAATATTGCGAAGTTTCTTGATGACTATATGAGGAACCCTGATCCTCAGTATGCTGTTATGCTGACAGGGCGATGGGGATGTGGTAAAACTTTCTTTGTTAATCAATGGCTGAAAACTCTTGAAGTGTCAGATGAAGATAGGGAAGAGGTTATTTATCTAAAGCCTATCTATGTTTCTCTGTATGGTATGTCTTCGCTTGCGGAAATAAAGACTGAAATTGACAGGAAAGTTAATCCTTTCTACTATTCAAAGACTGCGAAGGTTCTTAAAACCGTTGCAAAGTATACAAGCAAGATTGTCTTCAAGACAGATCTTACTGTTGATGAAGACCGAGATATAAAAGCTTCGGCATCGGGTTCTCTTGACATTATGAGTCTTTTCGAGTCAGATTCTGAAGAAGTGAAAGGTACTCGTTTCATCGTATTTGACGATATAGAGCGTACCTTTATACCGATGAACATCCTGTTGGGGTTCATCAATTTCTTTGTTGAACGTTGCAAGTTCCATGTCCTGATAATAGGTGATGAATCGAAGTTGAAAGGTGATAACCTGAAGATATATTCTGATTTTAAGGAGAAGACCGTTGGAAGACAGTTTGAGATTGTTCCAGATGTGGATGCTGCGCTTGACAGCTATATAGAGGATTATGGGCTTGACAAATTCATAAGGAAAGAGCGAGAGTATATAATCCGGTGCTTCAGAGCAACGACATATAACAATCTGCGCCTTCTGCGTCAGTGTCTCTATGATTTCAATGAGGTACTGAAGGAATTTCCTGAGAAGAAAATAAGAGAAAACGAAGTAATCTTCCATTGTCTTTTGTCTTCTTTTATTGCCGTATATGCCGAATACAATAATACAGAAAACCACGATACTATAGCCAATTGGGACAGAGTGTTCCTTGAATATAATGCGAGTTTTAAGAAGGATGAGAACAATATATGTTGTAAACTTGAAAAGAAATATAAGGATATAAGCGAGGGTAATGTTTACCCAGCTACATTTTATACCTTCGTCAATGGTGTTGTAAACTTTCTTTCAAAAGGATGTAGCATAAAAGGAACGATAGAGGCATTGTTTCCTACAAAAAGAATAAACCATACAATCCAGTCGAAATTTGACAGCTTCATTTATCTTCCTGATGACGAATTCAATAAAAGATATGATGAAGTTGAAAAGGATTTGCTTGACGGGAAAATTCAGGATGGTAATCAAATCGGTGTAGCTATTGGGTATTTGGGGTATTTTGATGCCATGCAGGTGCATAGGCTGAGGGTGGAAACATTGAACAGAATAAAAGAATTGTTGGGCACCAGACTTTCCTTGATTAATGCCATGAAGGAATTGCTTAAGTTTAAGACTTCTTTCTTTTATGGATATCGTTATGTAAGTATGTCTGCCGATAATGAACTGCCAACGAAAGCTATGGTAGAGGATTTTCATAATGCCATCGAGCAGCGTCTGGCTTCATTATGTGATGAAAGGCAGACGATATTGCGCAACCTTACTGATGAGAACGTCGGCATGTTGTCTGAACTTGAAGATGAGAGTTATCCAGACCATAGTCGGCCATATAGTCTTGTTCCTGTCTTTGAGAAAGAGAATGCAGCGATGCTGTTTGACGAAATATGCAGATTGAGTAACAAGGGCAGATATGAATTTCGCAATTTTCTTGAAATCCACTATAAACTTAGAACAAGTGTAGATTATTGGGAACAATACTTTAAGCCAGATGCTGCAGTCTTGGAGCCATTGCTTGATATGTTTAAGGAAATTTCATCATCAAAGGATGGCGTTGAAGGTCTGTCATATCGAGATTTGATAAAAACTCTTGATAATGTGATTAACAGATGCTATGGAAGAAAATAAAATATTGGAAAAGCATACTCCGGGGCGTGTGTCCTTGGGTATCAAGTTGAAGCGGGTGGTGTGGAATGTCATGGCTGCCCTGCTGTTCCGTCCTTTTATCACTCCCGTGTTCCGCAAGTGGCGGTTGTTATTGTTGCGAATGTTCGGGGCTGAAGTGGAATGGGACGCTAATGTGTATGCCTCGGTGAAGGTATGGGCGCCGTGGATGTTGAGGATGGGACACAGGGCGTGTCTCGGTCCTGAGGTGATTTGCTATAACCAGGACTTGGTGGTGTTGGAGGATGATGCCATCGTATCGCAGTATTCATATCTCTGCACTGCAGGGCATGACATCGACCATGCTAATACGGCGGATAGTGGTCTTATAACGGCCCCGATAGTCTTGCGCCGTGGGGCGTGGATAGGTAGTCGTGCGTTTATCGGTATGGGAGTGGAGATTGGCGAGAATGCCGTGGTTGGTGCCACGGCTTCGGTATACAAGAACGTTGAACCTTGGACTGTCGTGGGTGGCAATCCTGCGAAGGTTATAAAGAAGAGAGAATTGAAAAATGAATAAGATTTATGATTTGGAGGGGAGGAACAAGGCGATAGTGTTGTTCAAGTTTTTTGCAGCTTTGCTGATTACCTATTCGCATATGGGACTGCTGTTCCCTAAATTTGGTGGCTTGGTGACTGGCGGTGCGATTGGTGACGGACTGTTTTTCTTCTGTTCGGGTTTTACGCTGTTTCTTGGTAGGGACGGCGGTTTCCTGAACTGGTATAAGCGTAGGGTAAGCCGCATTTATCCTTCAATCATCATGTGGGCCTTGCTGTCGGCTGTGGTGTTCGGTTGGACATGGTATGTGACGGACTTGATTACCACTCCCAAGTATTGGTTTATCCCTTGCATAATGGTGTATTATGCCATATTCTATGTAATTCGCAGGTATCTGATGAAGTATATGAAGGCGGTGTTTGTTGGTTCTTTGCTGATAATAACCGCGTTGAGTTTCTTTGTTCTTGATATGGAGCGGTCTGTGATGTATGCGCAGGTCTCGTTTATGCGGATATATTATTTTATGTTCATGCTCTTGGGTGCAATAACTGCCCTCGACCTTCGCAAGTCCGATAATGAAATGATATTTGGCGGATTGCGTAGAATGTGCGTTGGGGGTAAAAATAATGAGGAGTTAGAAGTTAGGAATGAGGAATTGAGTGTTATGCGGTCTTTCTCTTTGTTTTTAATTTTCATTATTCTGTATTATGCTTGCATGGCAGCATACAAGCTCGGTCCTTTGTACTGTCATTTTCAAATGGTGTCACTAATACCATTGCTGTTAGCGATATACTTCTTTTTCATATTCTGTAGTTGTGAGAAGATGATAAAAGTGTTCGACAAGGCGTTATCTGGAAACGTGGTGTATTTCATTTCTTCCTTAACATTAGAGATTTATCTCGTGCAGTATGCGTTGTTTACAGACAGGATGAATTTCATTTTTCCACTTAATATTCCAGTGATGTATCTAATGATATTTGGTGTTGTGTATGTGCTGAAAGTACTTGCACAAGGTTTCTCACAAATCTTTGGCAAGGAAGATATGGTGGTGAAGAAACTGTTTAAAGTATAATTCGTCTTATTGCTTATTTTTGCGTTTTAAAATTGATGGACTCTCGTATTGACAAGGTGGAGAATGCTCTGCTGGAGATATTGAGGAGAGAGGTAATGGGGCAGGACGGGACGGAGAAGATGGAATTGTCTGTTGCCGGACTGAATGCCGTTATGCGCCTCGCCAGAGAGCATGCCGTTACGGGACTGGTGGCTAATGCCGCAATGAGGAACCGGATTGTGATTGCCGGAGGTGCGGCGGAAGGCAGAGGGGAGGCTGTGATGAGGCTTATGCAGCAGACCATGGCGCACAGGCAGAACCAGCGTAGGTTTGAGAATGCCGTGGGGCGCTTCGCCCGACTGATGAAGGAGAACGGCATCGCCTATGTGGTGTTCAAGGGACTGGCCGTGGCGAGACATTATCCCGAACCGTTTGTACGGACGATGGGCGACGTGGACTTCTATGTTCCGCAGAGTTGCTTTGACAGGGCGGTGGAGGTGATTGAGCGTGAGCTGAACGTGCTGATTGAGAAGGATTATGTGGACAAGCATTTTGCATTCGATTATGAGGGCATCCGCTTCGAGATGCACTATCAGATAGAGACCTTTGGCAACCGTCGGCATCAGCACCGCTTCAACAGGATGATAGATGAGGCTATGGCGGAGCATACGGATTCGTTCACGGTATGCGACTCCGACGGCAATGGAACCGAGGTCAGCGTATTGCCACCGACAGAAGATCTAATCGTGGTTTTTAAGCATTGGTTTAACCATCTGCTCGTGGAGGGCGTTGGCTTGCGCCAGACCTTGGACTTGGCAGTGCTCCTGAATGCTTATAGGGACAAGATAAATGTCGGAAGGCTGATGACTGCCTTGGACGGTATCGGCTATATGAAAGCATTCCGAGCCATGCTCGCTATGATGAGGCGGTATCTTGGATTTGTTTGGTTTGACAACTTCTTTGTATATAACCGTTGCGACGAACGGTATGCCAACAAGCTCATGGCTGCTGTGATGGAGAGCGGGAACTTTGGCAGGAAGGCTTACCGAAATCATACAACGGGGAAAAAGAAAAGCATGGAGACTGCCACAAGAGCGTTGCGCCATTGCGTAAAGTTCTTCTGGTTGGCTCCAAAAGATATAATTTGCTTGATACCACGAAGGATAGGTATCACGCTGAAACAGAAATTCTAATGTCGTTTTCCTGCAACTCGGGAAAACAAAATAAAGATATAACTTTTATGGGAAATACAATAGCAGCTATCATCCTGACAAAGGATGAAGAGAAGCATATAGAGCGGTGCATAAGGTCGCTGCAGGGAGTATGTGAGGAGGTGTTCGTGATTGACTGCTACAGCAAGGACAACACGAAAGCGATTGCCGAATCATTAGGTGCCAAGGTGTATGAGCATCCGTGGAAGAACTATGCCACGCAGTTTAATTGGGGATTACACAATTGTCCGATAACTGCCGACTGGGTATGGCGTATTGATGCTGACGAGTTTTTGGACAAAGGACTCGGACAAAACGTAAAGAAGGCTATAAGCGAGTGTGGAGACGACGTGAACGGTATTTATGTTCGTAAGCGCATCGACTTCATGGGGCGTCCGCTGATGCACGGCGGTTGGTATCCGAGCTATCATTTGAAGGTATGGCGCAGAGGTCACGGTGAGTGTGAGAACCGCTGGATGGACGAGCATATCCGCATCTTTGACGGACGTGCCGTCACCGTAGAGCAAGGCGACCAGGTGGATGCCAATCTCAACAATCTGACATGGTGGATGGAGAAGCACAACGGCTATGCCACGCGTGAGATGGCAGACATGCTGATGATGGAATATGGACTGGATGCGTCGGCACAGGAAGTAGTGCCGAAGTTCTTCGGAACAGAGGAGCAGCGCAAGCGCTGGCTGAAGGTGAAATACATCAAGGCACCGCTATTTATGCGCCCATTCATCAATTTCATGATCCGCTATGTGTTGAAGGCTGGTTTCCTCGACGGCAAGGAGGGTTTCATCTGGCATTTCCTTCAGGGGTTCTCCTACCGCTTCCTTGTGGATGCCAAGATTTTCGAACTGAAGAAACGCTTCGGCTTCGACAAGGAAAAGATAAAGGAATATCTCATAGATACTTATATGAAATAAGCAGACAACTATATGAAAGTTTCGATTATAACATCAAGTTACAACCGTGAGAAGACTATACGCGGTTGTATAGAGAGTGTGTTGGCTCAGGACTATCCTGACATTGAGTATATCGTGGTGGATGGTGCTTCTAAGGACGGTTCGCTCTCAATTATCAATGAGTATAAGGATAGGATAAGTAAGATAATCTCTGAGCCTGACCATGGCATGTACGAGGCTATCAACAAGGGAATCCGGGCTGCTACTGGCGATGTCATCGGTCTGGTGCATTCGGACGACTTTCTGTATTCTCCTCAGACAATATCCAATATAGTGAAGCGGTTTGAGGAGACTCATGCCGATTTTCTGTATGGTGACGGATTGTTTGTGAATGCCGAGAACACGGATAAGGTGGTGCGCAACTGGATTGGTGGCGACTATCGTCTGTGGAAAGTTCGTCATGGCTGGTTGCCGCTGCACCCCACTTGCTACATCAAGCGCAGCGCCATAGAGCGTAAGGGACTGTATAACGAGAGCTATAAGATAGCCGCCGACTCGGACTTTCTCTTCCGCTATCTGCTTGGCGGCGAGTTGAGCGTCACTTATCTGCATGAATATATCGTGAGAATGCGCATGGGCGGACTGAGTACGGACTCCGCTCGAAGGAAGCAGATGTGGAAGGAGGATATCAGAATGTATCAGTCGCACGGCATGAATCCTACATTGACAAAGTTGGAGAAGATGCTGTGGAAGGTGCCACAGTTTATCGGGGCTAAATTCAAGTGATAGGCTCATTATTTGTGAATATACAGAACATCATAAACATCTTAAAATTAGAAAAGTAATGTGGTGGAAAATAATTTTAGGAGTAATAGGATTAGCTGTCGTTGGTTTTATTGCCATGGTCATAAAGATGGCGATAACTGAAGCAAAGGAGGAGACGAGGGATATAGAGAGGGCGAGTAAATCAGAAAATTGATTTGGTGCAATTGTCCGTATCGGTCGGCGCGGATGTCCGTATCGGTCGGCGCAGATGTCCGCATCGGTCGACGCAGATGTCCGTATCGGTCGGTGCA
>ENA-OVAL01000518-OVAL01000518.1-human-gut-metagenome-genome-assembly--contig:-NODE-518-length-8818-cov-3.491384_pt1 | contig 8818 bp, 9 predicted proteins | sample MGYA00242095_ERZ508980 | MGnify/ENA primary metagenome ERZ508980 (study PRJEB26280, sample SAMEA2531411) | human gut metagenome | biome: human gut; feature: human-associated habitat; material: faeces... | reverse complement strand
ATGCAGAGTTTTTTAAAATCCATGCTGGCATTAAAGCGGCCGGAGCGGATTTTGGAAGTGGGAACTGCAGTAGGATTTTCTGCACTTCTGATGGAAGAATATAATCCGGTGCCATGCCGGATTACAACTATAGAAAATTACGAGAAAAGAATTCCTATTGCACAGGAAAATTTCAAACATGCCGGAAAAGAGAAAGAAATCACACTGATTCCGGGAGATGCCACAGAGGTGTTAAAGACGTTAGAAGATCCTTATGATTTTCTTTTTATGGATGCGGCAAAGGGACAGTATATCAATTTCCTGCCGGATATTCTTCGGCTGATGAAGCCTGGTGCATTACTGGTATCTGACAATGTGCTGCAGGAGGGAGATATTATCGAATCCCATTATGCAGTAACCAGAAGAAACCGGACCATTCATAAGAGAATGCGGGAATATCTTTATGAACTGACACACAATGACAGTCTTACCACATCGGTGCTTCCGATTGGAGACGGTGTTACCATTAGCATTAAGAAATAGATGATACAGATTGAAATATTAGGAGAAATAAATCAATGAGACCGGTAGAATTACTGATTCCAGCCAGCAGTCTGGAAGTATTAAAAATTGCAGTCATTTATGGAGCAGATGCCGTATATATCGGCGGAGAAGTATTTGGACTTCGTGCGAAGGCAAAAAACTTTTCCATGGAGGATATGGCAGAGGGCATCCAGTTTGCCCATGAGCATGGCGTAAAAGTTTATGTAACAGCAAATATACTGGCTCACAATGGGGATTTGGAAGGTGTAAGAGAGTACTTTACCCAGTTAAAGGAAATCAAGCCGGATGCCCTGATTATTTCCGACCCGGGTATTTATACCATTGCAAAAGAAATCTGCCCGGAAATCGAGCGTCATATCAGTACCCAGGCCAATAATACCAACTATGGAACGTATCAGTTCTGGTGGAACCAGGGCGCAAAGCGTGTGGTAACAGCAAGAGAGCTTTCTTTAAATGAGATTGCTGAGATTCGCAAAAATATTCCGGATGAAATGGAAATCGAGACATTTGTGCATGGAGCAATGTGTATTTCCTATTCCGGAAGATGTCTTTTAAGTAATTATTTTACCGGAAGAGATGCCAACCAGGGAGCCTGCACTCATCCGTGCCGCTGGAAATATGCAGTGGTAGAGGAAAAACGTCCGGGAGAGTATCTGCCGGTTTATGAAAATGAACGTGGTACCTATATTTTTAACTCCAAGGATTTGTGCATGATTGAGCACATCCCGGAACTGATTGAGGCAGGTATTGATTCCTTTAAGATAGAAGGACGTATGAAGACAGCACTTTATGTTGCTACTGTAGCACGTACTTACCGGAAAGCCATTGATGATTATCTTACCTCACCGGAGAAATATAAAGAAAATATGGACTGGTATTTAGAACAGATTTCTAACTGTACTTATCGCCAGTTTACCACCGGCTTTTTCTTTGGAAAGCCTTCGGAAGAGAGCCAGATTTACGATAATAACACTTATATCAAAGAGTATACCTACCTTGGAATTGTAGGAGAACGCAACGAAGAGGGATTATATCAAATTGAACAGAGAAATAAATTCTCCGTAGGGGAACAGATTGAAGTCATGAAACCGGATGGAAGAAATATTCCGGTTACCGTAAAACGGATTGTGGACGAAGATGGAAATGAAATGGAATCAGCACCACATCCAAAACAGGTGCTTTACATTGATTTAGGACAGGAACTGGAGATGTATGATATTTTACGCAGACAGGAGGAATGACCTATGGAAGAAAAGTATGTTGTTTATGTCGGAACGTATACCCATGAGAACAGTATCGGAATCCATTTATATGATTTGGATGCAAAAAGCGGAGAAATGAAGGAACGGAAAGTGGTTCCCATCAATAATCCTTCCGATTTGCTGGTATCGAAGGATGGCAGATTCTTATATTCCATCGCAGATGAAGGCGTGGAAGCATTTCACATTCTGCCGGACGGAGACCTTGAGCCAATGAACAAGCAGTGGATTGGCGGTATGCGTGGCTGTTATGTGGAAGTGGACAGTAAGAACCGTTATCTTTTCGTAGGCGGTCATCATGATGGCAGAGTGACCATGATGAAGTTGGAAGAAGATGGCAGCATCGGAGAAATCGCAGACGGTATCTTTCATAAGGGAATGGGACGGACCATTGCAGAGCGAAGTTCCAAGCCACATGTAGACTGCGTGAAGCTGACACCGGACGAGAAGTTCTTGTGTGCAGTGGATAATGGATTAGATCATGTAAAGATTTACCGGATTGACTATGAGAATGGCAGGATGAAGCTTGCAGATATCATCCGTTGTCCGTTGGAATCTGCACCGCATATGATTCGTTTCAGCCGTGATGGAAGATTTGCTTATATTCTCTATGAGCTGTTGAATCAGATAGAGGTATTTTCCTATACGTTAGAAAATGACCAGCCGCATTTCGAGAAGGTTCAGACCATTACAACGACCATACCGAAGGAAGCTGATGTCTGTGCTGCATCCGGTCTGGAAGTGACAATGGATGGTGAATATTTATTCTGCAGTAATGCAGGTGCAAACTCCGTATCGATTTATGAAATTGATAAAGAGAGTGGATGTCTTACCATGATGTGTAATTCGAAAATCAGTGGTGATTATCCGAAAATGATTGGTATCTGTCCGGACAGAATGCATTTCATGAGCCTTAATAATGAGACCAATGAGATTACCATGTTTAAGGTAGATTATGAGAAGAAATACATTCTGATGGAAGAGAGACCAATTCCGGTAGATAAACCGAATTGCATTTACATCCATAAACTAAGTTAGAAGCGAACTGCGGGAAACATGCTTTAACCAGGCATTTTTCGGTATTCATGTAAAAAGGGTAAAAAAAGATGTCATTTGTTAAAAAAATAACAGACGACATCTTTCTTTTTTGGAAAAACTATGATAGAATAACACGGTTGAAGCCTACCGGTCCGGAGGCTATCAATGGAAGTGCTTGGCCGCAAAGCCTTAAAATGCGGAGAAAAAAGAAAATTTAAGAAAAGAGGAAGAGACTATGAGTGAAAAAAACGTAGCTTTTACCAGGGACAGAAGTATCCCAAAATCTTATGAGCTGGTTCTGACAGCTTTATTTACCGCCATTATCGTCGTAATGGCTTTTACCCCGTTAGGATTTATTCCTTTAGTAGTAATTAATGCAACGATTATCCATATACCGGTTATTTTAGGTGCAATTTTCTGCGGACCGAAAAAAGGTGCCTTTTTGGGATTTGTATTTGGATTAACCAGTTTTATTAAAAATACATTGATGCCAACTTCTATGTCAGCATTTGTATTTTCACCGATACTGGCAAGCAGCATCGATGGCGCAGCAGGAGTGGTAAAGAGTACCATTATCTGTTTTGTACCACGAATTTTAGTAGGTATCATCCCATATTTCGTATATCGTGGAATTGTAAAATTAACCACATCCAGCCATGCAAAGGCTGCAAAGGTAATCAGTAATCTTGTAATCAGTGTACTTTTACTGGTTGGTATCCATGCGTTCTTTGCTAAAATGCTGACAACAGATTCGAAGGAAATGATTGGCTGGATATCAGGTGCAGCTGCAGCAGTTATTTATTTTATTGTAGTGGAACTGACCGGGAGAAAGAAGGATGGCAGATTCTTGGGCTATGTCTATGCCGGCGTGACTGGTGCATTGACCAATACACTGCTTGTAATGCCGATGATTTATATTTTCTATAAAGAGGCATATGCCAATGCATTGAGCATTGAGCCGGGCGCAGTTATGGGCGTAATCCTTGGCGTTATCAGCTTTAATGGAATTATAGAAGCAATTGTAGCAGCCGTTCTGGTAGCAGCAATTGGAATGGTATTGAATAAAGTACACAGGAGGTAATTCATATGTTAAAGGGCAGGAACATATTACTGGCAGTGACAGGAAGCATTGCAGCATATAAGGCGGCATCACTTGCCAGTATGCTGGTAAAGCAGCACGCAGATGTGCATGTAATTATGACGAAAAATGCAGAGCAGTTTATATCACCGGTTACCTTTGAGACACTGACTGGTAATAAGGTAATTGACGACACCTTTGACCGCAACAGCGGATATCATGTGGCACATATTGCTATGGCACAGGAAGCAGATGTGGTGATGATTGCTCCGGCATCTGCAGATGTCATTGCAAAGCTGGCACACGGAATTGCAGATGATATGCTCACTTCTACCATGTTAGCCTGTGAGGCTCCGATATATCTTGCCCCGGCAATGAATACACATATGTTTGATAATCCGTTAACACAGGATAATCTTAAGAAGCTAAGAACATATGGTTATCACATTATTGAGCCATCCTCAGGCTATCTTGCCTGTGGCGATACCGGAAGGGGAAAACTTCCGGAACCGGAAGAACTGTTAGAATATATTCTGCAGGAAGCTGCCTGTGAGAAAGACCTGACAGGAAAGAAGGTTCTCATCACAGCAGGAGCCACCCGGGAGGCAATTGACCCGGTACGTTATGTGACCAACCATTCCACCGGAAAAATGGGTTATGCACTGGCAAAGAATGCGGCAAGAAGAGGGGCAGAGGTAACACTGGTCACCGGACCGACCAGCCTTGAAGAGCCATTTTTTGTAAATACAATTCCGGTTGTTACGGCAGAAGAAATGTATCAGGCTGTCACAGATGCATTTGCAGAACAGGACATTGTAGTCATGGCGGCAGCAGTAGCGGACTACCGTCCAAAGACCGTTGCGGATGAAAAAATCAAAAAGGCCGATGGCGGACTGACGTTGGAAATGGAACGCACGAAAGATATTTTAGGAACAGTTTCTGCCCGGAAGGAAAACCAGTTCCTGTGTGGATTTTCCATGGAGACACAGCATCTGAAAGAAAATTCCAAAGCCAAGTTAGAAAAGAAGAAGCTTGATATGATTGTTGCCAATAATCTTAAGACAGCGGGAGCCGGATTTGGTACCGATACCAATGTGGTAACTTTGATTACAGAATCAGAAGAAAAAGAGTTTCCGATTATGTCGAAGGATGAAGTTGCCTCAGCTATCTTTGATGAGATTCTAAGCAAAATGCAGGCGTAGAAAATAATAATAATAATAATAATCCCTGTCAGCGGAAGGTCACCTGAGTTTGTGACTTGTAGCAGACAGGGATTTTGCTATTTCTGATAGAAGCCTTTATTTCTTGTAGAAATCTTTGATTCCATCCATCCGGGCACTCATGTTAGAAAGCATGGCATCGAAAATAGTAATGGCAGCCATGGATTCGACAACCACAACAGCTCTTGGAACGATAATCGGATCGTGACGTCCCTTGATATTGATTTCGATTTCCTCGCCGTTTTTATTTATGGTCTTCTGGGTGGAAGCAACGGAAGGAGTCGGCTTGATGGCAGCACGGAATACAATCGGCGAGCCATCACTCATGCCGCCTAAGATACCGCCGGCGTGGTTGGTTTCTTTTGTGACAGAACCGTTTTCATCCGTTACAAAGGCATCGTTGTTGGTAAGTCCGGTAGCAGCAGCAACTGCAAATCCATCACCGATTTCAAAGCCTTTTACAGCACCAATGGAGAAAATTGCTTTGGCTAAATTTGCATCGATTTTTTCGAATACCGGGTCACCGATTCCGGCAGGAACACCGGTAATAACACATTCGATAATACCGCCGGCAGAGTTCTGCATGGCTTTGCATTCTTCCAGATAGGAAGCAGCTTTTGCAGCAGCATCTGCATCCGGCATATAGAGTGGATTCTTCGTAATTTCTGCAGCATCAAATCTGGTTTCGTCAATGGTAACTGGACCGATGCTCTTACTGTAGGTGAGAATCTCAATGCCAAGTTCCTTTAAAATCTTTGCGGCAACCGCACCGGCAGCCACACGTCCGATAGTTTCACGACCGGAAGAACGTCCGCCACCACGGTAATCCCGGAAACCGTATTTGGCATCAAAGGTAAAGTCAGCATGTCCCGGACGATAGTAGGAAGCAATCTCACTGTAGTCTTTGGAATGCTGGTTTTCATTTACCACAATCAGTGAGATTGGAGTTCCGGTGGTTCTGCCTTCAAAGACACCGGAAAGAATATGTACTGCATCATCCTCTTTTCGCGGGGTAGAGAAAGCAGATTGTCCCGGTTTACGCCGGTTTAAATAGGTCTGTATATCTTCTTCACAAAGGGAAAGTCCGGCAGGACAGCCGTCAATTACGACACCGATTCCTATTCCGTGTGATTCTCCCCAGGTTGTAATTTTAAAGTTAGTTCCAATAGTTGAGCCTGCCATAGCATCCTCCTGATTTGTTTTTGTAAAAAAGTCAGACTCTATTATAGAAGATTTTTCAGATACTGGCAATCCCACAGTTGCAAAAAGTGCGAAAACAAGGTATGCTAGGATAGTATTTGTAAAAAGAACAGAAACAGGAGATTATATGTACGAATTATTAAAACAGGATGGAAGAGCAAAGAGGGGCATTTTTCATACCGTACATGGTGATATACAGACCCCGGTGTTTATGAATGTAGGAACGGTCGCTGCCATAAAGGGAGCTGTTTCTACCGAAGACTTAGAGCAGATTAAGACACAGGTGGAATTATCCAATACCTATCATCTGCATGTACGTCCGGGAGATAAATTAATCAAAGAGCTGGGCGGACTGCACAAGTTCATGGTGTGGGACAAACCAATTCTTACCGATTCCGGTGGATTCCAGGTATTTTCACTGGCAGGACTCCGTAAAATCAAAGAAGAGGGAGTCTATTTCCATTCCCACATTGATGGAGCAAAAATTTTCATGGGACCGGAAGAAAGTATGCAGATACAGTCTAATCTGGCATCCACCATTGCCATGGCATTTGATGAATGTGCACCGGCACTGGCTGACCGTGGATATGTAGAGGCATCCGTAGCCAGAACAACCCGCTGGCTGGCACGCTGTAAGGCGGAAATGACAAGACTGAATGGGTTGGAAGATACCATTAATAAAAATCAGATGCTGTTTGGAATTAACCAGGGAGCCATTTATCCGGATATCCGGATTGACCATGCAAAGCGAATCAGTGAATTGGATTTAGACGGCTATGCAGTAGGTGGACTTGCAGTAGGCGAGACCCACGAAGAGATGTATGATATCTTAGACCAGACCGTTCCATATCTGCCACTTGAGAAACCAACCTATCTTATGGGTGTCGGAACTCCGGCAAATATTTTAGAGGCAGTAGACCGTGGTGTGGATTTCTTTGACTGTGTATATCCGACCCGTAATGGCCGCCACGGACATCTTTATACCAATCAGGGAAAGATTAACCTTTTCAATAAGAAATATGAAAAGGATATGCGCCCAATCGAGGAAGGCTGTCAGTGTCCGACCTGCCGCCGCTACAGCAGAGCCTATGTCCGCCATTTATTAAAGGCAAAGGAAATGCTTGGTATGCGTCTTTGCGTATTACACAATCTGTATTTCTACAATACCATGATGGAAGAAATCAGAGACGCCATTGATGCCGGCAATTATAAGTCATACAAAGAGGAAAAACTCTATGGTATGAACCAGATAAACAGGGAAAAAGAGGCACAAATCTAAAAAAAGAATGAAATATCGGGAAAATACTTGTGAAACGCAGTCTTTTTGTGTACAATGTTTTTCATGAACTTAAGTTTGTAATTCAGGAGGAAAAGAAATGTCTATTTTAGCATCACAGCAGGCACAGGCCTGGGGAAGCATTATTATGTGGGTAGTAATTATGGTTGTATTTGTATACTTCTTCATGATTCGTCCACAGAAGAAAGAAGCAAAGAAAAAAGAGCAGATGATGTCGGAGTTAGCAGTAGGTGATACCGTACTGACAACCAGCGGTTTCTACGGAATCGTAATTGATGTATCTGAAGATGATACTGTTATCGTTGAGTTTGGCAGCAACAGAAACTGCCGTATCCCAATGCAGAAAGCAGCAATTGCCGCAATCGAAAAACCGGAAGAAGCAGTAGAAGCAAAAGAAACCAAAGAGAAGAAATAAGATAAGACCTTAGAAAATCCGTGGAGTGTGCGCAATGTACAAGCCACGGATTTTTTTGAAAAGAGGGAGTAAGGTTATATGAGAATATTCAAGAAAAAATCCACGCCATTGCCCTATGATAAAATGAACAAGAAGCCTGTTATTAAAGCCAGCATCTGCAATGGAGAACAGGTGGCAGGCTTTAAAGATATCCATACAGGAAAGATAGAAGAAATAATGCTGATAAGAAATGAGGCAGACCTTGATACGTTCCGGAAAATGTATGGAATTGAGGGAAAAATAGAAAAGGAATATTAAGCAAAGCATAATAGAAATTCAAGACAGAAGGAAAAGGAGCATAACCATGCAGACAGACATTAACGCAGCATATTTTAAAAGCATCATAGACCAGGATCGTTGTTCCGTTGTGATATGCAATTTAAAGCACGAAATCATTTATATGAATCCAACTGCAGTAAAAAGCTATGAGAAATGGGGCGGTGAAAGCCTTGTTGGAAGAAGCCTTTTAAACTGCCATAATGAAGAATCGCAAAAACGCATCCAGCAGGTAATCGACTGGTTCTCTGCAGATGAAAGCCACAATCTCATCTATACCTCCCATAACGTGAAGCAGAATAAAGATGTGTATATGGTTGCTTTAAGGGATGCCGAGGGAAAGCTGATTGGCTATTATGAGAAGCATGAATTCAGAAATGCAGAAACCATGGAAAAATATGATTTGTGGTAAAATGAAATATAGGAAAATGAGATAGTTTCATATCATAAATA
>ENA-OVAL01000503-OVAL01000503.1-human-gut-metagenome-genome-assembly--contig:-NODE-503-length-8975-cov-25.502691_pt1 | contig 8975 bp, 12 predicted proteins | sample MGYA00242095_ERZ508980 | MGnify/ENA primary metagenome ERZ508980 (study PRJEB26280, sample SAMEA2531411) | human gut metagenome | biome: human gut; feature: human-associated habitat; material: faeces... | reverse complement strand
CTATGGCAGCGACAACTATTGGGAGCGTTACTGCACGTGTTGGGATTACGACGAGTGTCTCGAATATTGTTGCGAGTCCCTCTATAACGACCCGAAGCTTACGCTCGAAGAATTTTCGGACAATATTAAGGGCTACTATCGTCTTGATAAAAAACAGATTGCCGAGATTTACGATACGGCACGCAGCTACGTCGATTCCGAAACAGCCTAAAAAAGGACTTACGGAGCAGCCTGAAAACCGCCACGCCTTTGTGCGTGGCACTACAAACCATTAAACACTAAGAATTATGTATGTATCAGAACTATCGAGAGAGCAACTTGTAGAGTTAAAATCCACCATGCTTGAAGCCATCATCGGCTACGAGCCGTCATACGGGGAGCTTGCCATTGCTGACGAGCTTGTGTCTGACGAGCAGGTGGAAGAGGAGTACGGAGGCGTGTGTTTCACGTCTGACGACTTCTTTTGCTCCATGAGCTAACCTACGGCAGCGCAGCCTAAAAAGGCGTGCCGGAAGACCATATTTATTTCAACAGTAGTGACAGATCACGAGTCTCCCACTGACGCGAGTGGACTCGTGATCTCCACAACTGTTTCACATCAGCATCGTACAGATATGCGCCGAGGTCTTCGGCACGCCACACATTTATTAACCAAAATCATTAAGAGCATGACATGCAACGAGATTATCAATGAAGTTGAGAATGGTGCGAAGTTCACTATCAACTTCCAAAACAGAACATGTAGAGTGAACGGAGAGGTTGTTGTTAGCGAGGAAATCGCAGCAAGAGACTGGAAACAACATGGTAGTTTGCCTTTGTCTGTTGCGTTGAACGGAATAGAAAAGGCATACAGGAATTATAAGCACTCCGTTCCTTCTGAGCGTTCCGAGTCACACAGACGTTGCTACTTTAAGGCTTTGTCTGAGAAAGAGCTCTCAGACGAAGATATGATGTATGGTGAGCAACGTGAGGTGGCGAGATGCAAGTTAGAACTCAGATTGCTTACATACATCATCCAAGGCTACATTACTTGGCAGAAGGAATGGGGCAGCTGGTTCTGGCAGTCTCCGAACGACAAGGACTTGATTATCCTGCGCTCATGGGTTGAACCAAGCGAATCGTAGCATTTGATAGCAGATGATAGCATTTGCTATAAACCGCCTAAATCAGAGTGGGATGCAAATCTCACTCCCATTTTTAACCAACATTATTTAACATTAAAAACAAAAGAATTATGAAAAGAAATGTAATGATTTCAGGTGAGTTCACTATCAACGAGGTAGCAAACGCTAACGGCGCAAGTCAGTCGAAGCCCAACAAGAAGTCGGCACAGGCACGTATCGAAGCTCTCAAGGCTGCGGGCGTGGATGTTTCCAACTACTTCCCTATGGGCGAAGAGATGATTGTCCGTGTCAAGGACGGCGTTCCGACACAGGTACTTGACGACGACCCCGTTTTCTCTCGCATCATGGAAGGACGCTACATCGCACACGGCAAGCTCTATCGCCGTTGGGTTATGGCACAGATGTTCCACATGCTCCGAGAGATGAACGAGGGCAAGTGGGATGCTCCCAACTTCACGGAGGTCTTGCAGAACCGCGGATACGAGTATTCGTGGAAGATGGTGGAGCAGGAGTTGCTTGCGCAGTATAAGATGTTCAAGCACGGCGACACAGAGTCGTTTGGCGAGCGCAACCGCTGGTTCAACAGGGACGTTGTGACTGAAATGGCAGAGGACTACCTCGACCACCTCCGCAAGGTTGTTGGGGAAATCAAGGAACGCAAATACCGTGGTCGCCTCTACAAGCGCATCTTCGGCAAGAATGTGTTCTCTGACGAGATTGAGAACGTGGTGTTCGCTCCGATTGCATGGGCTATCAGAGCAATCGGCGACTCCAAGTCCGCATATCAGCTCTACAAGGCTGTCGCAGCATTCAACCGTGACCGTCACAATCTCCGTTGGCAGACCAAGCAGTCAAAGGCGTTCACCGATGCCTACAAGGGTTCTGGTGCGTACTTCACGATGAAGAACCTCATCCTGTTCCACGGCGCACGCTTCAATGGCTGCACCACGGGAAAGCAGTCGCTCGCACGCATGGAAAATCTCGCCTCGAACCTCGAAGGTTGGGAACTCCTCGGTGCAATGAAGCAGCTCATCAAGGACTCTGGCATCTCTGTCGAAAAGAAGATTGCCGAGTGGAAGAAACAGCCTGCATCTAAGAAGTAATCGCAGCTAAGAAGGAATTGCCGTTCCGTCTGCGGTGGCTCGGCATCATTTATGAAAGCTCAGCAGAAGAAGGTTCCTTACCCGCCTATCGGTCAGGAACCTTCCTTGCAAGCTTTGAAATCACACGCTTACAGACAGGCACCCGTCCGTGAGCCGCAGACAAGCCTAAACCTATCCGTTGTTCAGCAGCAGCGGATAGTCTATCAACCAAAATTAAGGAATTATGTATAAACTAACAGACAAGGAAAGGTTCAAGCCCGCCAAGCGTGTTGCTCTTGACGGCAAAACGTGGTGGTGCGTATGGGACAGACAGAAACAGGCTTTCTCATCGTTCGTGTGTCACGGAAAATACAGGACAAAGAGCCTCTGCGAACTTCGTATCGCATACCATAACAAAGCATGGAATCTTCCTCACATCTTAAATTAAGCCTATGAAGTACAGAATTGTTTTCTACACCTTCGAGTACGAGGGTGTGAACGCAGCGTTGGACAAGTCAATGCCTATGTCACGCTATGCCTGCCGTAAGTATCTCCGCGAAAACGGATGGAAGTACGAGAAATCAAGATGGCGCAACGGCTTCGGTTCGTTCGCCGCCATCGTGGAGTACAAGACACGTTCCGCAGCCTAAACCACAAGTGGTTACACATCGTAACCGCTTGACTTATTTACAAACCATTAAATAACAATAGAATTATGAAAGAAGATAAGATTTTAGAGATGTTTTTCGCCCCCGAACGCTGGCAGTATGCAATCGCCAAAGGTGTTGTCAAGGACATATCCAAGGGCGTGCTCTATAAGCTCACCAAACCCGAGGCGCGCGCACTCATGTATCAGCGCATCCGTGACGGCAAGTACAAGATAATGCCGCCACATACAGCGCAGATACCGAAAGATAACGGCGAGTTCCGTACTGTATATGTGAACGAGCCTGCCGACCGAGTGTTGCTCTCCATCGCCAACGACCTTCTCTTCGAGCTTATGCCCGAGATGGTTCATCCGAGCTGTCGCTCGTATCAGAAAGGTATCGGCTGCGGTAAGGTGGTACAGGAGGTTTCACGCCGTATGTGTGCGTTGCAGACCCCCGATGTGCTCGGCTTCAAGTCCGATCTGTCGAAGTATTTTGACAGTGTTCCGTTGGAGTTCGTTGACGCAGCTTTTGACAAGGTGGAGGAAAAGTACGGACACTCGGCTCTGATAGATGTCCTTCGCGACTACTATCACTCCGACCTGTACTTCACTCCCGAAGGTGAGCTGCACGAGAAGTACCAGTCGTTGAAGCAGGGTTGCTCCGTAGCCTCGTGGCTCGCAGACGTAATCCTGTATCATATCGACGAGAAACTATCGCAGCTCGAAGGCTATTACGCCCGCTACTCCGACGATATGCTTTATGTCGGTAGTGACTACGTTAAGGCGATGCACATCCTTACCGAGGAGCTTGGCAATATGCAGATGAAGCTCAACCCGAAGAAGGTGGAGTATCTTGACGCAAACCATTGGTTCAAGTTCCTCGGCTATTCAATCAAGGGCAGCAGCATATCGCTTTCCTCTACACGCATCAAGACGTTTCAGAAGGAGATAGAGTCGCGTTCGTGCTGTAGACGGGGTGCAACGCTCACGACATCGGTAAACATGATTAACCGATACCTCTACAAGGGTTATGACGGTCACTCATGGGCTACGCAGGTTCTCCCGATAATCAACGTAAAGGAGGACATCGACACGCTGTCTACGTTCATTCTTGACGCTCTGCGTGCTACCGCAACCGGCAAGCGACGCATCGGAGGTCTTGGCTTTGCCAAGGAACAGAAGGTGGGATGTATCTCACGAGGACGAGGAAAGAATGTCACAACTAACAGAACTAAGACACCCGAGCGTATTGACGGCTTCATGTCACTCGGTCTCATGCGCAACGCATTGCTGACCTCGCGAGCTGCATACGACACGCTTGTAGCCAATCTCTGACAAACGCCTAAAAACGGATGCAGCCCAAACGCTGCATCCACAACCAAAACCAAATATGAATTTCCGAGAACACGGAACTGCGCAACGCAGGATGCCACATTTATATACCCGCCTCAAAGATTCGGGATGTCTCTGGACAATCCAGAGCGTATCCCGAATCCTAAAGGCTGGTACAATCACGACCATACAGAAATGTTCCACGGCATAATGCCTGTGCAAGGCGGCGCACACCGCCCTCGGCTTGAAGAACGGCTCTCATTTAATATGTCAGGATGCTCTGAAGATGAGCTTGAGATTAACATCCAAGCTCATCTCAGAACATCCTGACCAACATCACTCGTTTACATCCATGTGCCACAGCCATCGTTCAATCCCACTCACGTCAGCGCAGACGTTCGTCATCCTCGAAGGAGCACGTTTATTCAACCCGCCCTAAAACGCGGCGTCGAGCCGCTATCTCTTTTCGACGCCGCGTACCGAAGCGGGTTCAAATCGCTTCTCTACACTCATGTGCCACACTCCTTAACGATGACACAAGCCATTGCAAGCCTAAATCGGGCACGATGGGGAGACAACGTTTATATCCCAGTACATAAGGGCTGTGTTAGTGCCGGTTGCAACAACCGGCGCACCCAGCCCCACTACTGGGCTAAATCAAACACCTACAGCAATGCACCCGTCTCCAATCGTGCCCACAATACAACCAATGGAATTTTGCGGTTCCTTGTGACGTGCCGTGCAGCCGACTTTAATGATACCGGCTTCGTATCATCCGCCGTCCACCAGGTTGACACCTGGCTCCCTGCCGATTTCTCAGCCGGTACATATCAAATCCTTACAGTCACGCAACACGGCTACAGGCACGTCATTACTTTAAAAAGTACAGCATTTATTCGTGAAATAGCGACAAAAACGCTACCTTTGCATTATAAACCAATCGCAAACCAATCACAAACCAATCAGCAACGTTTGCCTTAACGACCTCGTATTGTAGAGGTCGCTATTAACCAATAAAATAGATAAAATTATGGCAGTAACAAAATTTGTAAGAGCGCAGGACATTCTCAAGGAGAAAGGGTTCAAAGCGCCACCGTTCGATACGGCGGGATTTCAGAACGCAGTCGTGGAGTTCTTTCGCAACAATGATGTATCAGCAAAATTGCCGGTTATTCCGTTACGCTTTGTGGAATTGCCCGACCCGCCGCAAAGTGGCTTTTCCATGCCAGAAAAAGTAATGTTGCACGCACCCGACTGGCACGTCTACTATGAACGTTCCACGGGCGTAACAGTTATTGAAAACAACAAGGCGGCAAAAGCACTGGAAGAACTCGGAGGGGAACTCGAAACCGATGACGGGCGCTATTATTTCTTTGAATACAGAAATGCCGGCACAGAACAAGTATATAAGGGCGGACATACGGACGTTAATGGGATTACTTACGCGAAAAAGCCTGTAATTTTCGTGGACGAGCCATACGCAGCCAATGCGGTGGCTTTATTGAAGATGGCTGGCTTTATCGTAAGCCGAAAGCACAAATACAGTGGAAGCAAGTATCTATCTTGTTACGATGTAACCCTCACCTAAGCCAAACAGTCTCTTCGGAGACTACAACTAACCAAGCCCTACGCAACACGGTCAAGCGATATGAAATGCCCAACAACAAGAAACAGGAGAATGTGGATGACATCCGTAAGGACTTCGCAAAGCGGGTCTACGACCTCTATATCAATGCTGCCAACGGAAAGATTGATACCTACGACAAGTTTCTGACTCGTTTGGAGTGGCTTGAAATAGACTACTCCGACGCATTGTCCCCATACGGAATATACGAAGACCTGTGTCCTGACGACTTCGATTTGGTGAAAATGGCGATAGAGGAGGGTACACCCCTCAAGGACTTCGCCTATCAATGGTTGAACATATACAATATCATTGAGTTCGCCAAAGTGGATACAAGTTCGCTCGTGCCTCCAACATCCGACAATTAGTCAAAACGGCAGGTTTACCCCTGCCACCAATTAAACCCTATTATAAACAAAATAACAGAATTATGAAAAAGAGATTTTCTATGCTTCCAGTCTTTGCGTTTGTAGCATCCATGTTTATGTTATCTGCGTGTGGTGATGATGATGATAGCGGTAGTACCGTTCCTCAAAGCCCGTCCTATAAAATAAAAAATGGCAATATTGTAGGAGTGTGGAGAAATGGCAGCGATTGTTTTGTGTCATTCTCGGCAAACGGATATAACTCTGCGCTATTATCTAATACGTTTATTGATGATGGCGACTATACAATCAATGGTGACACAATCCTTGTACACAACACTTATTTCGCAAATACAACAAAATATGTTGTAAACGATATAACAAATGACGCTCTAACTGTTACCATTACATACAAAGACCGTTGGACGGAAGAGAAAACTGTTAAGGCTAAATTTAATAAGGCTATTGACACTCCGTGCGTCAAGACTCACGCTTTGGCAGGAAAATCCTATTTGGCGCAATATGCGTTTAAATATGGTGGTCAAATGTGGAGAAAAGACTTTTTTAGCTACAATACGGCATCTTGCACAAGACAGGATCTGGCTCAATCAACCCCATCTACCTTTTATTATGTTTATTTAGCCCCCAAAATCTATTTTTATGTTATCCAGTATAGTATGTTTTATTACGATACGGTAAGATATGGTACGGTTGTTCTTGACGCGAATAATCAAATAGAAAGTATGGGGTCTCTTTACGGAGAAGCGATGTATCCACAATCGTTATATTAACCCCGTAAAGGCACATCTTTAACACAAAGGTGTGCCTTTATATCGCCTAAAACAGGCCCTCATTAAAAGGCCGCAATTTAACCGTAACTATTCAGCAGGGCGAGATTCTTTTACATTATGATATGATAGCCGTTAAATCTCACGTAGAGCGGCAGAGGTGGTGCTTCCAAACCGCAGAGATTTTAGAGTGGCCTTCGGCCTTGGGAGAAGACAGATGGTATAGCATCTCCGCGAAAGGCCTTTAGGCCTCTCAAGAAGACTCAGAATCTCAAAATCATAAGGTGGTTCTCTGCAGCTCTGCGAGATGAAAAGATGGTCAATCACATTTACCTGTCTACTCTATCCTATTATGAGTGCAGACTAACGGGCACAGTCGGGCGTCCATTGCCCTGTGCTGGCAATGGTTCTGAGTACGTTGAAAGCTGACTGACCATTTTTCTTGGCTGTCTCCATCAATGAATGAAGTACTGCAAAGGCTTCCTCGCCTTTTTCTGATCTGAAGCATTGACTTACCTTCATCTTTATCTTCGTCTTTCTAATGGCCCTTTCGCTGCCATTGTTGTCTGAAGGCAAGTCTGGATTGTAGAGGAAAGCGAAGACTGCATCTTTCCACTTCCGGAGTGATCTTTGGAGTCTGCCGAACAGATCATCAAGCTTGTTAAGGGGCTCTTCCAGAAGTTTCTCAAACTTCATCTTTATATCGCTTCTTGCGATATCCTGCCAGTCTATATGCTTTCGCTGCCTTATGGCCTCTCTTAGAAGTTCCTGCATTCGTCTTGACCAGGTCTGTTTCTTATCTATTTGATTCAGATATTCCAAATTTCGCAGTAGATGTACGAGACAGATTTGATGACCTTTCGCTACTACGTTATAATAAACTTCGAGGCGATCCGTAACAAGGGTTGATTCTGGAAGACCATTTGGATATTCGGAATCAAAGTCCTTCGGTCCACGCCCTTTGCCTCCCGCCACATAGGTAAGACGCCCACTTTGAAAAGTCCAGAGCCATCTCAATGCACCATTTATGTTCTCGCCAGTCTCATCTGCACCTACCACTTTCTCATGTTCTATCATATCATGGATTGCCTTGTATGCAGGCGTTCCTTTCCTCTTTACTGCCTGGATTATATTGCAGATAGTGCCCTCGCTCATTTTTATACCAAAGAGCTCGGAGAACAATTCCTTTATTCTGCATACAGATATGCACATTGCCTCACTGAGATATGCGACAAGAGCTTGTATGTTTGGACCATAGCAGACTGGTGCATTTACGCCCTCGGGGAACGGTGTGCGCAGTTTCCTCCCACAGCGCGGACAAGTGGCTGCAAGCGAAAGGAACTCTGTCACAACGGCCCTTGGAAAGATAAGGTCTATGACTTGACGCCTTTCAGCGACACCCCAATCCAAATCTTTTGTATTCTGACCGCAGTCGGGACATGTGCCAATCACGGCCGACTCCGTTCTGTCCACTTTCTCGCTCTGGTGCAGTGTGGATCCCTTATGTCCCGGCTGACCGCCAACTTTCTTATCAGACTTCGTACGCAAGGATTGTGTCATCTTGACACGCTTACGTGAAGCTCCAATGCTATCCTTGGATGGCGGAACACTGCTGTTCATACTATCTTTAGGAGGATTGTCACGACTGTCAAGAAGCTTGTGGAGTTTATCGTTCTCATTCTTAAGCCGCTTATTCTCAATCCTCAAATCATGGATATCCTTTGCCTGGCGCTCTTCGTTTCGTTTCCTGCGGCTATTCTCTTCCGTAAGGTCCTGAACTCGCTTCTCTATAGATTGCAGTTTGGAAAGGATAGTGTTTTGGACATGGGAAGTGTCTGTAACAGACTTGATGTCTGCCACACTAAGCGACATTGCCGCCTTTGACTTGGATCTTGTACCTTTCTTTCCCATATCTATTGCAAAGGTACTAAAAAGAAACGATTTATCTTGATTTCATTAACCTACTTTATTGATATTCAGTATGTTGCACGAAAATACACGTCTGAGAATC
>ENA-OVAL01000486-OVAL01000486.1-human-gut-metagenome-genome-assembly--contig:-NODE-486-length-9230-cov-3.112589_pt1 | contig 9230 bp, 6 predicted proteins | sample MGYA00242095_ERZ508980 | MGnify/ENA primary metagenome ERZ508980 (study PRJEB26280, sample SAMEA2531411) | human gut metagenome | biome: human gut; feature: human-associated habitat; material: faeces... | reverse complement strand
TTTGGCATATCCAATGGCGTATATTATTTCAAAGTTTGATGAAAGTTCTCAGAATATTTTAATACTGTTAGTCACAATTCCAATGTGGATTAACACATTGCTTAGAACTTATGCATGGATAAGTCTTTTGTCAGACAACGGAATTATTAATTCATTATTTAAACTGTTAGGATTAAATCAGCAGACAATGATGTACACTAATTTTTCGGTTGTTATGGGCTTAGTATGTGATTTGTTGCCATTTATGGTTATTCCAATTCACACATCACTGGCAAAAATGGACCACTCACTTGTGGAAGCTGCAAGTGACCTTGGTGCCAACAGATTTCAGACTTTTACAAAGGTTATTTTGAAATTGTCACTTCCTGGCGTTATAAACGGTGTTTCAATGGTATTTCTTTTGTCTATTTCAAGTTTCGTTATACCACAGTTACTTGGCGGACATCAGTTTGTACTTATTGGTAACCTTATTGAAAATCAGTTTATTTCTGTAGGTGACTGGAATTTCGGAAGTTCCATTTCAGTTATTCTTGCAGTTATTATTTTAGTAATGATGGGATTTATGAAAAAAATAGATCCTGACGAGAATGGAGGTAACTAATGAATAAGAAGAAAATCTCCATAGGACCAAAATTATATATTACATTGTGTTTTATATTTTTCTATTTACCAATTGCAGTTACAATGTTTTTTTCATTTAACTCATCAAAATCCTTAACTAAGTTTACCGGATTTTCACTTAAATGGTATAAGAAACTTTTAACAGACAATGATATTATTGCAGCAGTTTATGTATCTATAAGTATTGCTGTTATTGCCACAATTATATCTACAGTTCTTGGTACAATTACGGCAATCGGACTTTCAAGAAGCAGAAAAATTCTTAGAGAATGGCTTTTGAATGTTAACAATATGCCTATTATGAACCCTGATATTGTTACGGCAATCGGACTTATGATTTTGTTTACGTCAATGAGACTTGAACGTGGATATCTTACAATGCTTTTAGCACATATTGCTTTTTGTACGCCATATGTTATAACAAGCGTTTATCCAAAGGTTCGAAGTATGGACCACAACCTTGCAAATGTTGCCATGGATCTTGGTGCCACACCATTTCAGGCGTTAACTAAGGTTATTATTCCGATGTTAAAACCGGGAAACAGAACGCAGACAAAGGACGCAAGCAAGCTATGGAGTATGCCGACGGACTGGAGAAGAAGCATGGTGTGCGACCGGTGATATACTATACCAATGGCTACGAGACCAAGGTGATTGACGGCTTGGGCTATCGGGATCGTGAGGTTATCTCGTTCCACAGCGAGGACGACCTTGAGCGCATGATACAGAAACGTGGACGTGCCGACATCACCGACCTCACCATCGACGACGAGATAACCAACCGTCCGTATCAGAAGACAGCTATCAAGAGTTTGGTGGAATGGCTCAACAAGAAGCATCGCCGTGGACTGCTCGTGCTTGCTACCGGCACGGGCAAGACACGCGTGAGCATATCGCTCTGCAAACTGCTCTCAAACAACAACTGGATAAAGAAGGTGCTTTTCCTTGCCGACCGCACCGAACTGGTAAATCAGGCACATGGAAAGTTTGAGGAGTTTCTGCCCAGCGAGTCGATGAGCTGTCTGTCGGAGGACACAGACCCCGACTTAGATGCACGCTTCATCTTCTCTACCTATCAGACGATGATCAACTACATCAACGCGGTGTCAGTGGAGTTCTCCGTGGGACACTTCGACCTCATCATCATCGATGAGGCTCACCGAAGCGTGTTCGGCAAGTATGGAGCTATTTTCCAATATTTCGACTCGCTCCTCATCGGATTGACAGCAACGCCACGCGCAGAGATTGACAAGAACACATTCAAGCTGCTTGAGCTTGAGAATGCGCCCAACTACGAATACACCTACGACGAGGCTATCGGCGACGGCTATCTCTGCCCCTACCGTCTGAAGAACTGCACATCGAAGATGATAAACCGCGGCATTAAGTATGACGAGCTGAGCAAGGAGGAGCGCGACGAACTGGAAAAGGTGTGGGAATACGAGAAGGCTCTGAAGGGCATACCGAATGTTCAGGAGTATCACCGCGACATACAGGGCAACGAACTGTTCCGCTACCTCATCAACGACGACACCATCGACAACGTGCTCTCGGAGCTGATGACCAACGGCTTGAAGATTAATTGTGGCGAGGATGTGGGCAAGACAATCATCTTTGCATACAACCACAAGCACGCAGAGCGCATAGTGGAGCGTTTTCGTGCGCTTTACCCAGAGCGCGGTGCCGACTACTGTCAGCTGATAGACAATCAGGTGAAGCATCATTCGGCTATCATAGCCGACTTCAGGGAGGCTGAAAAGATGCCACAGATAGCGGTGTCGGTGGATATGCTCGACACCGGCATCGACGTGCCGGAGATTCTTAACCTCGTGTTCTTCAAGATAGTGAAGTCGAAGATCAAGTTCGACCAGATGATTGGTCGCGGCACACGTCTGTGCCAGGACATCTTCGGTCCAGACCAAAACAAGAAGGAGTTCTACATCTTCGACTGGTGTGGCAACTTCACCTACTTCTCGAAGAATGGCGACGACATAGCACCGACAAACATAAAGACACTAACCCAGCGACTCTTCGAGCTGCGCGTAGACATTGCGAAAGAACTGCAGAGTGCCGAACATCAGGAAAAGCCGTTCGACAAGCAACTGCACGACGATTTGAAAACACTGCTGCACAAGCAGGTGGCTTCCATCGGCAAGGAGCGCAAGGAGACGCGACCGTTCCTGGGCATCATTGAGCCGTTCCGTGAGAAGGACAATTGGACATATATCTCGGAGGTGGGTGCCCTGCAACTAAAGAAGATTAGCCACCTTGTACCTGTAGAAAAGGACGAAGAGGAGACAAAGAGGTTTGACGTGGTGATGCTCCACATAATGCTGGCACACATCAACACAACGGTAAGTGTGGGACAATTCCGTCAAGTGGTGGTGAACGTGGCTGCAATATTGGAGAAGAAGGCTACTGTGCCGGTTGTAATGGCACACATCAACACCATACGAATGGTGCAGACACCACAGTTCTGGGAGAACGAGTCGCTTGACGCGTTGGAGAGTGTGCGCAGAGAACTGCGCGAAATAGTGCACTTGCTGAAGGAGCAACGCCAAAACAAGAAGTTCGTCATCGACATAGAGGACGAATACACCACCTCCAAAGCCCCCGTCAACGTAGTTATACAGACTACGTACAAGCAGCGAGTGATCGATTACTTGGCAGAGAATAGCAACAACGAAACACTGCGAAAGATACAGAACTTTGAGCAGCTCACCGCTACCGATATACAGGAGTTGGAGCGCATCTTCTTCGAGGAGTTGGGCACCAAGGACGAGTACAACGCACTCACCGAGGGACATCCGTACAAGAATAATGTAGCTGCCTTCATACGTGTCATCAACGGCATCGACCACAATAAAGCGTTACAGATATATCAGCAGTTTGTAGATGGCTATAATCTCACGTCGGAGCAGGAGCAGTATCTGAAGAATATCCTTGACTACGTAAGTATGAATGGCGATATTGAAACAAAAAGCTTTATGGAGTATCCGCTAAAACAATACAACTGGCGTGCTATCTTCGGCGACCATTTTGTAAATCTAAAGGATTTCATCAAGCAGATTCATGGGGTCATCTCTGCATAAACAGAAAACAAGTTAAGTGTTTTTTGAAAGAAGATGGTTGTAGATTTTCTTCACGGCAATGTGGTAGCTTGCTTTTAAGGAGCCTTCTGAGGTGTTGAGCAGGCTACTCATTTCCGAATACTTCATTTCTTCGTAATAGCGAAGATTGAAGACAACGCGCTGCACATCGGGCAGTGTTGCAATAGCTTCTTGCAAAGCTGCTTGCGTGGCATCGCCGTCAAAATATTCGTCGGCAACAAGGTGCGAACCAACTCCATCAGTAAGATCAGAGTCGTAAGCTACGAAGTCGCGCTTACGGCGTAGAAAGTCGAGCGACTCGTTGATGGCTATACGATACAGCCAGGTGGATGGTTTCGAACGCTCTTCAAATTGATCAAGGTTGTTCCATGCTTTTACAAAGACATTCTGCATTACATCGTTGGCATCGTCGTGATTGAGCACAATACGACGTATCGTCCAATATAGTTTTTCGCTATATTGGGCAACCAATTCAGTAAACAGTTTATTCTTTTCTGTATCTTTCATTTTGCCTTGAACATCTTGGTTAAAGATACTTTTGTATGTTGTCGTAGATTATACTGTCATAGCCATATATGTCGTCATAGCGAACAAGATTGCCATTGCTATCAGGATAGAGCGTATAATAGGTGATGTATATCGGTACTAATGGTTCTACCTTCAAACTACGCACCATCTTTGAACGATTAGGACGTTCTGCTTCTGGCACATCTTCGCGTGGCCGTTCGCTAAAATCGGCAGCCATAGAGTACTTCATCTTTTCCATCAGCTTCTCGTTTTTATCGTTCAACATGAAAACAGCCAACTCGTATGGTTTCTCTACACGTATGCAACCATGCGACACCATGCGGTTGTTACGGGCGAAGACTCTGGGCGAGGATGTGTCGTGCAGGTATATGCTATAATTGTTGTCGAAACGGAAAATAACTCTTCCAAGCGCATTGCCACGCCCACCCCACTGCACAACGGAATAGTTGGCACTAAGGAGCATGTCGCGTGTAATGTTCTCAGGTGCTACAATCTTACCCGTGTTGCGGTCGCGCACAAAGTAATTGTTATTATCGAAATAGGTGTGATTGCCGACATGGTGTATTACGCTTGTCTTCACGATGCTTTTCGGTATTATCCACTGCGGATTGAAGTCCATACGTTTTATCTTGCTGCTTAATAGCGGAGTCTTCGTCTCAAGACTACCTACAGCCACCTTCATAACCAGACGTTCGTCACCATCATGGGCAAACAGAGACAGTGAGGGCACGTTCACAACCACATACTTCTTGTGCAGCTGCGGGTAGTCGCCATCGTTTTCCCAACGACAGCGCTCTATATTGCAAAGCAAACGACGGCGATAGTCCTTGTCCCTGGTCTTGTTCAAAGCAGAAATGTATTTGGCGTATAATGGATTGTGGGGCTTCGACTTCGCGAGAAAGTCTGCAAACTTATCCATATCACCCTTTATCACAGCACAAGCGGTTGCAAGATAGGTGTTATTGGGCAGACTTGTATGCCAACCATAAAGTGAACGATATGTGATGTGTAGGGTGTCGTCTTTACGCTGATCGAGTCGGTTGAACGCTTTGTAAGGGTTCATAAAGCCAAAACGCTGCCCCTCTGTGTAGCGCAAGAAGGCTTTTGTAAGATAATACTCTAAGCGTGCGAACACTTTAACAGCCGAATTGTCGGCTGTTTTAATAGAATCGAAATCAAGGGCACGCACACGTTGTAAATCTTCTTTCAGTAAGGAATAATAGAATTTGTCACGAGAGAAGCCCAATGAGTCAACGTGTGAAATATAGCTAAGTAAGGTATCTGCTTTTGAAGAAACATCACCACGCGTTATCCACAGCATCTCCATACAGGTGTTGTAGTGCTTGCGAGCGTGTATGTCAGCTGGACTGTTAGACTTGTCGGACAGAATGAGTGTGCGGATATTAGAGAATACTCTATCCGCAGAAATATCGTAACGGGATGTTCGCAATGTAGCAAAATCGTCTAACGATACATACATACGTTCTTCTTTCTGACATGAGCATAAAACAAAAGCCATAAGAAAGAAGAGAAACAATGAGAACTTGCTAATATTCAAATTGGATATTGACAAAACTTGTTACTTAATCACAATTTTACGTGCTATCTTACCAACTTTAACAATGTAAATACCCTTTGGCAAGTTCAAATCAAATCGTTTGTCCTGACTATCAATCTTTACAGACATAACAGGAGCACCTCCTGCCAAATTGTAGATGCTCATTGTCATTCCAAAAGCATCTGTGACACGCACAACGTTATCCTCTATGGATATGACGGGCTTCTGCACATTATCAATGAGCTCAATTTCTGGCATACACTCAGCCATTGCTGATTTTGGAGCACCTACCATAAAGATAGCAAGTAATATAACGAGTATATATTTTGTCATAAGCTTACGTTTTAATGTAATGATTTGTTTTTGCAAAGATACAAAAACTTTTAATACGACAATAATAATAGTGTAAAAAAACTGAGTTGTTCAGTTTTTTTACACTATTTATCGAGATTATTGCATTACAAATGTCAATGTTCCACCTTTCAGAATATCTTCATGCGAAAAGTTCGTGGTACGAAGTCGCTTACCATTGAGCAGTACTTCCTTTACAAGATACTTCTCTGGCGAATAGCCTTCTGCCTCGACCTTAAACGTATTACCATTCTCCAAGTGGATTGTTGCGTTGCGGAAGAGCGGTGAACCAATCTCGTACTCGCAACTAACAGGATTTAATGGATAGAAGCCTAACGCACTGAAAACATACCAAGCAGACATCTGTCCGCAGTCTTCGTTTCCACAGAGTCCGGCAGGTGTGTCGTTGTAGAGTTCTGTCAGTATTTGGCGAACATACTTCTGCGTCTTGTGGGGCTGACCTATCTTGTTGAAGATATATGCAGCATGGTGACTGGGTTCGTTTCCGTGTGCATATTGTCCTATCATACCCGTACTAAACAATGGCAGTTCGGCATTGGCAGTTGGCGTATAAGTGAAGAAGCTATCAAGTTTTTCAGCAAAACGTTTCTTGCCTACAAGTTTCTCAAGTCCCTTTATATCATGCTGCACCGACCACATATAGTGCCATCCATTGCTCTCACAAATGTGCGATGTGTACTCATCGGGCGAATAGGCCGGCTGGAAACTGCCATCAGAATGACGTGGTTGCATAAACGTATTGCCCTTACAATATACATTGCGATAGTTTTGCGCACGCTTACTGAACTCCTTGTAAAGGTCTGTTTTATTCACCGACTTTGCAAGAGCTGCTATGCAAGCGTCGTCGTAAGCATATTCGAGCGTTCGAGAGAGCGACCAGTCATCACCAAGCGTAGGCTCCTTCACATCATAGGGTACATAGCCCAACTTCTTATAAAGTCCGATACCTCTATAGTCGTCTAAGTTGGCTGTCTTCACGCACTCTGCTAAAGCCTCTTCCTTGTTGATATTAGGCACACCTTTCAGAATAGCTTCAGCAATAACAGAAGCGGCATGATATCCAATCATCATATCCGTCTCCGACGACCACATATTCCAAATTGGCAAACGTCCGTTCTCCTTACTAAACGCAATGAGCGAATTGACCATATCGCTGGCACGTGTAGGCATTAGGATATCATAAAGCGGATGGGCAGCACGATAGGTATCCCACAACGAGCAAGTCTCATAGTTGAACCACCCATTCGCCTTATGCAGCTGACGATCAGCACCAAGATAGTTGCCGTCAACATCGCAGAGCAACGTAGGCGCAGACATGGCGTGGTAGAGTGATGTATAGAAAACTGTTTCTTGCGACTGCGAACCTCCCTCTATCTCTATCCTACCCAATTCCTTGTTCCAGAGGCTTTCAGCCTGTCTTATCACTGCGTCGAAGTCGTCAGACACTGCTTCTGCCTGCAGGTTCTTTTGTGCTCCTGCAAGGCTTGTTGGCGAAAGAGCTGTTGTTACCACGAGTTTGTCAAAACCCTCTGAAGCAAACTTAAAGCGAGCAATGCAGCCTACTCCATCCCTATTATTCTTCAACGCTTTACTATCAATCTCTACAGATTTGATAGGTTGTGAAAAACGTGTTCTGAACCAAACGCGCTGATTGCGAGCCCAACCATCCGAATAACGATAGCCTTCAATGGTGAAAGAGTCAACAACGCTTATCTTGCTGTCAACCGTTGCGTCCCAGTTCATCGCCTTGTTCAAATCTAAGATGACCATACGTTCCTTGCCATCATTAGGGAATGTATAGCGCTGAACTCCACACCGGGGCGTTGCGGTTAGCTCTACGTTAATGTCATAGTCGGTTAGACGCACTTGGTAATATCCTGCATGTGCCGTTTCGTCCTTGTGAGAGAAGCGCGAGTGTATGCCCAACGGCTCTTCAGCCTCGTTGTACGGCAACGTTACGGGCATAAACGAGATATCATACAAATCGCCAGCACCCGTTCCTAACAAATGAGTATGACTAAAACCGGCTATCGTACTATCTGGATAGAAATAACCAGCAATACGATCCCATCCGGGTAAACCGTTGTCTGGACTTAGCTGCACCATTCCGAAAGGCACCTGTGCTCCAGGATAAGTATTACCTGTATAGTCGGTACCTATAAGCGTATTCACTTTTGAAGCATAATCCTTGGCATACGTAGTGGTATGTAAGGTACAAGCAGCCAAAAAAATAATAGAAATTAATGTCTTTCTCATCATTATAAAATATGAAGATTTGAATTGAAAAGATGAAAGATAAAAATAAAGTCCACTTAAGGAATGTCCAATTTGGCCATATCTTTAAGTGGACTTATCTATTATTATATATTCAAATTGCAACTTCCGAGGAAGCAGTGTTTTAATTAGTCAAGATGAAGCGACTTCTTGATTGCCTCAATCTTCTCATCGGCAGCCTTGCTGCAACGCTCGTAGCAACCAGCACACTTGAATGACGGATCCTTAACCTCAAGATAGAACTTAATCTTAGGTTCTGTACCCGATGGGCGAACGCTAACCTTAGTGTTGTCGTCGCAGAACCACTGGAGCACGTTGCTTGTTGTAGGCATATCGAGCTTCTCTACAGTGCCGTCGGCCTTTGTAGATGTGAGAGCCTGATAGTCCTTCCAAAGAATCACCTTGCTACCACCCAACTCCTGAGGAGGATTGGCACGGAAGTCAGCCATCATCTGCTTGATTTCGTCAGCGCCAGTCTTGCCCGGGCGAACTACGTTCACTGTGAACTCCTTGCTAAAGCCATACTCCTGATAAATCTGCATCAAGAGGTCGTAGAGAGTCTTGCCTTGGTCCTTAGCCCAAGCAGCGATCTCGCAGATAAGGCAGATTGAAGCTGGAGCATCCTTATCGCGAACCTTGTCGTAAGGCAGGAAGCCGAAGCTCTCCTCGCCACCACCGATGTAGTCCTGCTTGCCCTCAGAGATAGCAATCTCGCGTGCAATCCACTTGAAACCAGTGTAGCCGTCGCGGAGCTCTACGTTGTTCTT
>ENA-OVAL01000482-OVAL01000482.1-human-gut-metagenome-genome-assembly--contig:-NODE-482-length-9271-cov-3.506619_pt1 | contig 9271 bp, 7 predicted proteins | sample MGYA00242095_ERZ508980 | MGnify/ENA primary metagenome ERZ508980 (study PRJEB26280, sample SAMEA2531411) | human gut metagenome | biome: human gut; feature: human-associated habitat; material: faeces... | reverse complement strand
GCATCTTCCGCAGTCCCTGCACAGCAGCCGTGATTTCAAAGGCTTCTTACTGGCATTTGACCGGGACGGACGGCTTTCCGAAAAATTGCACCGGATGTATGCCAAAGAGCTCCTCATGACCGGGGAGAAAGAAGATTTCATTGCCGCTGCAAAAGTATTTCTTGCTACCTTAAAGGATGAAACCGCCTCTGGGGATGCCCGCAAGGAAGCCGGCTGTATCTTAAGCCGTTGCTACCGGATTACCGGAAATGTCAATGAATTTTTCAAGCTGGCACTGAAGGATATGATTACTACACCTTGTGCAGAAATCTGCTGCGAATTGGGAAATTATTTTTTTGACGCAGAAGATTATGATGAAGCAGCCGTGTGGTACTACAATGCAGCCTTTGAAACTGCCAGCATTCTTGATGTCCATACCAGTGGAAATATTCCGCTGAACGGACTGGCTGACTGCTATGAAAAATCCGGGAATGCAGCCCAGGCGGAAGAATATAGAAATGCAGCCAGACAATGGCAGCTCCCAGACGATAATTCTTAGTCCCTTCGACTTGAATAATCATGTACGAAGTGGTACTATGATAATAATTTAACAGACAAAATATACAGGAGGTTTTTCATGGATTACACACAGGAATATAAACAGAAATTAGTCTCCGCAGATGAGGCTGTCAAAGTCATCAAATCCGGTGACTGGGTAGATTATGGATGGTGTACCGGAACTCCGGATGCACTGGATAAAGCCCTTGCAAAACGTACGGATGAATTAAAGGATGTCAACTTAAGAGGTGGTATTCTGTTAAAACCGTTAGCTGTCTTCGAACGTGAAGATGCCGGCGAACACTTTACCTGGAACTCCTGGCATATGTCCGGAATCGAGCGTAAATATATCAACCGTGGTTTTTCTTACTACGCTCCAATCCGTTATTCCGAGCTTCCAAGATACTATCGTGACTCCGCTACTCCGGATGATGTAGCAATGTTCCAGGTTGCTCCAATGGACAAACATGGATATTTTAACTTTGGGCCAAACGCTTCTCATATGATGGCAGTTTGCGAGACTTCCAAGAAAGTTATCGTTGAAGTAAATAAAAATATGCCTCGCTGCTTAGGCGGATTTGAAAACAGCATCCATATTTCCGATGTTGATTTCATCGTAGAAGGCGAGAATCCGGCTATCGGTGAATTAGGTGGTGGTGGAGCTGCTACTGAAATCGATCAGGCAGTTGCAAAATTAATCGTAGATGAGATTCCAAATGGTGCATGTCTCCAGCTTGGTATCGGTGGAATGCCAAATGCTGTTGGTTCCATGATTGCAGAATCTGATTTGAAAGATTTAGGTGTACATACCGAAATGTACGTTGATGCATTCGTTGATATTGCAAGAGCAGGAAAAATCAACGGTTCCAAGAAAAACATCGACCGTTTCCGTCAGACCTATGGTTTCGGTGCAGGAACTCAGAAAATGTATGACTACTTAGATGAAAACCCGGAACTTATGAGTGCTCCGGTAAGCTATACCAATGATATCCGTTCCATTTCCGCACTGGATAACTTTATTTCCATTAACAATGCAGTAAATGTAGACCTCTTCGGTCAGGTAAATGCAGAGTCTGCTGGAATCAAACACATCAGTGGTGCCGGCGGACAGTTAGACTTCGTTCTGGGTGCGTACCTTTCTAATGGTGGTAAGAGCTTCATCTGCTGTTCTTCTACCTTTACAACCCGGGATGGTCAGTTAAAATCCCGTATCCTTCCTACCTTAGATCCAGGATCTATCGTAACCGATACCCGTGCCAACATCCACTATCTGGTAACAGAATATGGTAAAGTCAACTTAAAGGGACTTTCTACCTGGCAGAAATGTGAAGCAATTATCTCTGTCGCACATCCGGACTTCCGTGATGAATTAATCGCAGATGCAGAGAAAATGCATATCTGGAGAAGAAGCAACAAATAACTACGTAACTTTTAAAAATCCCATGGGATTATCCCATGGGATTTTTGCAATATGATAGGTGGAACCCTTATGATTCTGTCCATAAATGCACACAATTTTCATGTTATCTATTTTTCCTCTCTTCCACAGATACTGCGATAAATTTCCCAGATTAAAAATCCGGAAAGCGGGCCTAAAATAACACCGGCTGTTCCATATATTTTCAGTCCTGCATAAATACTCATAATAACCGCCAGCGGATGCACGCCCAATCCTCTGCCCATAAGCCTTGGCTCCATAAATTCCCGGATAAAGGTACACAGTATAAACAGTATGCCATATATTACTGCCGCAAAATACTTTCCACGAAATAAATCGATAATCAGCCATGGAATAAAGACAAGTCCTGTGCCAATAAAAGGCAGTGCATCACTCATGCCAATCAGTACTCCCACCAGAATGGCATAAGAATTTCCGGTAAGGAACAGACCTGTTATACATACGCCACTGATTAATGCCAATATAATAAGCTGTGCCCTAAGATATGTTCCACCGGCATGACACATATTTTGAAATATCCGTCCACCCCAGGAATAAAAGCTGCTTTTTCTCCAACGCTGCACCAGATTATCATAATCACAGAGTATCAGTACTGCCGCCACAACAGTTACAATGCAGATGCCAAAGAATGCTGCCAGTCCCCGCAAAGATGCCAACGAGCCATTCATCATTGCCGGAATCAGCTTCGTTTCTGCCTGACTGCTGACATATGCCGCGCAGTTTTTTCCCCACTGCACCATTGTCTCTGCTTTCATGCCGGTGATTTCCGCAACCCGCTCACAGCAACTGCACCAGAGCGTATCTGCTTTTCCAAATAATTCCGGATAATTCGTTATCAATGATGCTAGCTCGCAGATTCCCTTGTATACAAGATAGCCCATCGGCAGAAAAATCACAGCCAGCAGCAACAACACTGCCGCCGTACTTACAATTCCTTTTGGAAACTTTGTTTTCTCTGACAGAAAAGCTACTGGTTTACATAATGTTCTTGCAATAAGGATTGCCAGTAAAAAAGGAATTACAATCGGCAGTGCGAAACGCATTCCCAAATATACTGCAACTGTAATCCCTGCTAAATATATAATCTTTTTTATAAGTTGTCTTGTTTTTCCAGTCATACCATCAGTATGTGGCATCCCGGACTTTTTTATGTATTATAAATCTGAAAATAAATGAAATGCCTGACCTTCCGGTGTTATCTGAAACTGCATCTTCTTTTTGCTTGTGGGATGCAGAAATTCCAGCCGATAAGAACAAAGTGCCAGTGGAATCGACCTCATTCCCGGCAGACTTTCATTCTTCCTTCCATACTTTCTATCTCCCACCAATGGCCAGCCATGATGCGACATCTGCACACGGATCTGGTGATGCCGCCCGGTTTCTAATTTTACTTCAAGAAGACTGATTTCTTCCGCAGCTTCAGTTTTTTCCGATGTTCCATCCGCTGTACCCGCTCCTGAAGCAGCTTTACCATCTCTGCCATCTCTATCATCAAGCGTACTATATTGAACATCTCTGCCATCTCTATCATCAAGCGTACTATATTGAAGCACCCGATAGGTTAACGCCGCCCGCTTTGCATCTGCGGTTCCCTGTTTTACGACAGAAGAAGTATTACTTCTGCCATCCTTCTTAAGAAAGTCAATAAGCTGTCCTTCTTTCGGTTCTGCTTTTCCATATACCACTGTCAGATAATATTTTCCAAAACCGTTTTTCTGCATCTGCCGGTTCAGCTCTGTTGTGGCTTCTTTGGTCTTTCCAAAGACCATTACGCCTTCCACCGGCTGGTCTAAGCGATGGATGATTCCAATAAAGGGAGTCTCTCCTTTTGCAGCAAGATAATTCCGAAGCAGGCTCTCCATATCCTGCTCGCCCATACGCTTCGTCTGCACTGCAATCCCTGCCGGTTTTACACAGACAAGCAGCTTGTCATCCTCATATAAAATATGTTCTGCAATCTTATACATATGTTTTTCCTATAATTTGAAACGGTAACCTACCCCCCAGATTGTCTCGATATACTGAGGCTTTGCGGTATCCATTTCAATCTTCTCACGAATCTTTTTGATATGTACCGTTACGGTTGCGATATCACCAACGGATTCCATATCCCAGATTTCTTTAAACAGTTCTTCCTTGGTAAATACATGATTCGGATTCTGTGCTAAGAATACCAGTAAATCAAATTCCTTTGTGGTAAATGCTTTTTCCTCGCCATTTACCCAGACGCGGCGTGCTGTCTTATCAATCTTGATTCCACGAATCTCAATAATATCATTTTCCTGCACATTGCTGCCAATCAGTCTTTCATAACGGGCAAGGTGTGCCTTTACTCTTGCTACCAGCTCGCTTGGGGAGAATGGTTTTGTGATATAATCATCTGCACCTAGTCCCAGTCCGCGAATCTTGTCAATATCGTCCTTCTTGGCAGATACCATAAGAATCGGTGTATTCTTTACTTCACGAATACGTTTGCAGATTTCGAAGCCGTCCATGCCCGGAAGCATCAGGTCTAAGATATACATGTCAAAATCAGATGCCAGTGCTTTCTCTAAGCCCCTTGCTCCATCACTTTCGATTTCGACATCGAAACCGCTTAACTCTAAATAATCCTTCTCCAGTTCTGCAATTGAAACCTCATCTTCAATAATCAATACTTTACTCATTTGGAACCTCCTGATATTTTCTCAGTACAAAATACATGATTGTACCTGTTTCTTCTTTACTGGTTGCCCATATCTTTCCGCCATGGTCTTCAATAATTTTACGGACAATGGATAAACCGATACCACTTCCGCCGGTTGCAGAATTTCTTGAAGTATCTGCCCGGAAGAACCGGTCAAAGATATATGGCAGGTCTTTCTTTGCAATTCCTTTTCCATTATCTTCTATCTCTACCTGGATAAAATCACCCACATCCTTTACACGAATATTGATAAAGCCCTTCGGCTTATCCAGATATTTGATGGAATTATTAATAATATTATGAATGACACGCTTTAACTGCTCCGGGTCTGCAATAATCTGCACATCATCCCCGGCGTAATTAAAATACGATAAACCAATATTTTTTGCCTCTAAATCCAGGCCGATTTCTTCTACGCAGTCATCGAAATATTCCATTACATTTATCTTGCTAAAATTATATGGAATTCGATTAGTATCAATCTTTGAATAAAGTGTCAGCTCATTTAATAGTAAATCCATCTCATTGGCTTTATTATAAATGGTCTTGATATATTTATCCCTTTTTTCCGGCGTATCTGCCACACCATCCATCAGACCTTCCGAATAACCTTTCACAGCAGTAATCGGGGTCTTTAAATCGTGGGCAATATTACTGATTAAAACACGGTTTTCTTTCTCTGATGCCAGCTTCTCTTCTGCAGAATCTTTCAGTCTCTGCCGCATCTCTTCGAAGTTCTGGCACAGCTCGCCAATTTCATCATTGCTGTCTATTTCCAAAGTAAAATCAAGGTTGCCCTCTTTAATATTCTGGGTTGCCATCTCTAACTTCTTAATCGGAGTAATGATGCTCCGGTAATTCCATATGGTAAGCATCCCTGCCGTCAACAAAAGTATCAATAACACAGAAATAATAATATCCATCAGAAGTTCCTTCATTTCCGGCACAAGTGATTTAATAGATGTAATTACAAACAACGTTCCTTCCGAACCATCCGAAAAATCAAAGTCAATCCGCTTAATCATTTCCTGTTTATCACTGTCAATGAAATAGCCGGTCTCTCCCCCTGTCTTGGTATCCATGTAATCCGGCAGATTTTCCGGAACCGTATTCAAATCATTCGTTCCCACATAGACTTCTTCATTATCCCTCATGACAATCAGGTAGGAGTTTTTCCCCTGCAGAGTCTCATTAACCTGCATTAAATATTTCATGTCCAGGAATTTGTCCGGGTCGCTTTCCGCTGTATCCAGTAACTTCTGACAACTGTCCTTTGTCACCCGGTTCCACATCTGCACCGTATTGGTCAGATAACTAATATTTCCATCTTCCACCTGATAGGTGTTGGCAATATCTCTTAACTGAAAATAACGGAATCCGCACATTGCCAACGCGGCCAATGTCACCGGCACAAATATGATAATACAAAATGATATAATCAGCTTTGTCCTTAGTTTCATTCTCAAGCCTCCAGTTTTTCATAATCATAGTATACCACATGCAGTCTCTTTTCCCATGAAAATTCTGAGAATTATTCTAAAGAATTTATAAATTATTTTCCAACCACCCAAAACTCTTTGCTGGTTTTCTCATTAAAATGCCAAAAGACCTCTTTCCGGCATTTCAATCATTTCCCTTAAGAAATAAATCTTTTCCGAAAAGAGGTCTTTCTTCTTTATACTATTCTGGAATCTATTCCAATATTATAAGTGTTTCTTTAATTCATCAACTTTGTCCAACGCTTCCCATGGAAGTGCAACATCGGTTCTTCCAAAGTGACCATATGCTGCTGTCGGGCGATAAATCGGTCTGCGTAAATCAAGCATCTTGATAATTCCTGCCGGACGAAGGTCAAAGTTCTCACGGATAATTTCTACTAATTTCTTATCAGAAACTTTTCCGGTACCAAAAGTATCAACCATAACAGAAGTAGGCTGTGCTACACCGATTGCATAAGATAACTGAATCTCACAACGCTCTGCAAGACCTGCTGCTACTAAGTTCTTAGCAACGTAACGTGCTGCATATGCTGCTGAACGATCAACCTTGGTGCAATCCTTACCGGAGAATGCTCCGCCGCCGTGACGGGCGTATCCACCGTATGTATCTACGATAATTTTACGTCCGGTAAGACCTGCATCACCGTGTGGTCCACCGATTACGAAACGTCCGGTTGGGTTGATGAAAAATTTAGTATTCTCATCAACTAATTCCTTTGGAAGGACTGGGTCAAAAACATATTTCTTAATATCCTCATGAATCTGTTCCTGAGTTACATCCTCGTCATGCTGTGTAGAAAGTACAACTGCCTCTAATCTCTTTGGTTTTCCAGCCTCATCATACTCTACAGAAACCTGTGATTTTCCGTCTGGTCTTAAGTATTTTAAAGTACCATCTTTACGAACTTTGGTTAACTGTAATGCCAGTTTGTGGGCTAAAGAAATCGGATATGGCATATATTCCGGTGTCTCGTTGGTTGCATAACCAAACATCATACCCTGATCTCCGGCACCGATTGCTTCAATCTCCTCATCAGTCATTTTATTTTCTTTTGCTTCCAAAGCCTTGTCAACACCCATTGCAATATCCGGTGACTGCTGGTCTAATGCTACCATAACAGCACAGGTATGTCCGTCAAATCCGGTTTCTGCATGGTCATAACCGATTTCATTTACAGTATTTCTTACAATTGCAGGAATGTCTAATTTTGCCTTTGTAGTAATCTCTCCTGTTACAAGTACAAATCCGGTACAGCTTGCTGTCTCACAGGCAACACGGCTCATTGGATCCTCTGCCATACATGCGTCAAGAATTGCATCTGAAATCGCATCACACATTTTGTCTGGATGTCCTTCTGTTACGGACTCTGATGTGAATAATCTTTTTTCCATCGTTTTCTCCTCTCGTTTTGTTGATTCCCTTATTAAGTATCTGGCGGGTGCGCTTGGCTCCTCTTTCTTCCAGACCTTTTTTCGCTGCTCGCGTAAAATAAAAAAACCGCTTACATCATAAGCGGACCCGATAACGGTAAAGATAATCAAATCCTCTTATTGTTCGACTTGCTCGCTCAGGTTGGCACCTTCCTTATGCTGTGGGGTTGCCGTGACTTCATTGATCCTATGTATCTCCATCACTCTGAATAAGAGAAATTACAATATTGAATTTTCAAATCTCTATGGGAGAGAATACACCTATTATATCGAAATGTCAAGCACCATATTTTCTCATCAACAGAGAAAACATTCCTTATTACTTTTTGTATCCTTTTGACAAATTTTAACGGTTTTTACTGTTAAGATTGACATTTTTGGCAAAAAGAATATACTTAAATAGGAATATAATTGTGATTTGTTCTATCATAATTATAAAATCCATCCAGAACGAGGACCACATGCATGAAAGAATATCAGACAAAAGATTTGTTACCAGGTATGGTTACCGCAATTCCTGTCCGCACCAAGCGTGGACAGCTTATTATTAATCCGAATGTAGAACTTACGCGTACCCTGATTTCCAGACTGGAATTTTATGGCATCGCCAGTGTGCAGATTACAGAAAATAAACAGACCGCTGCTCCAATGGAAACGCCAAAGGATCCGGCATATTTTCCTGCCAAAAGCCCGGTTTCTGCACCAAGTCCGGTTTCTGATGCTTCTTACTCACAGAAGCTCAAAAGTTCTCCGGAATTCCAGCGTTTTCAGGTGGATTTCACCCTGCGTTCCCAGGATTTAAAGAACTGTTTTGATGCTTACCTTTCCGATGGAGGAACCGTAAACAAAGAAGAGCTTTTATCAAAGACCATTTCTTTAGTAAGTCCAAAGCAGACCACTCTGGATGTCTTTGATATGTTACATAATATGCGTCAGGTCAACGACAGCACCTATGCACACAGTCTGAATGTTGCCATCATCTCCCGTATTATCGGAAAATGGCTGCATTTTTCCAATGAAGAATTAGACACTCTCACCCTTGCCGGTCTGCTTCATGACATCGGTAAGACAAAAATTCCGGATGAGGTCTTAAATAAAGACGGAAAATTAACAGATGAAGAATTCCAGATGATTCGTAATCATCCGAAATATGGCTATGATATTTTAAAATCCCAGCCATTAAATTCCCATATTAAAAAGGCAGCTCTCATGCACCATGAACGTTGCGATGGTTCCGGTTATCCAATGGGGTTTACCATGGAAGAAATCGATGACTATGCACTCATCATTGCGATTGCCGATGTTTACGATGCCATGACAGCAGCACGCTCCTATCGTGCTCCCCTTTGTCCGTTTGAGGTAATCGCCGAATTTGAAAAAGACGGTCTGCAGAAATATAAGCCAAAGTATATTCTGACCTTCTTAGAGAATATTGCCAATGCATACCAGAACAACCGGGTTATGTTAAGTGATGGTACTTCCGCCCGCATTGTTTTATTGAATCATCGTCGTCTTTCCAAGCCACTGGTTCAGTTAGATGATGGAGCCTGTATTGACCTTGAGAAAAGTCCTTTATATATCAAAGCAATCATATAAAAAGAATGTGCCTTGGCACATTCTAGCGCCTGCGGCGGTCGCTTGCGACATCTGCCTTATACG
>ENA-OVAL01000478-OVAL01000478.1-human-gut-metagenome-genome-assembly--contig:-NODE-478-length-9328-cov-3.187426_pt1 | contig 9328 bp, 6 predicted proteins | sample MGYA00242095_ERZ508980 | MGnify/ENA primary metagenome ERZ508980 (study PRJEB26280, sample SAMEA2531411) | human gut metagenome | biome: human gut; feature: human-associated habitat; material: faeces... | reverse complement strand
CTGTCGCTCATTAAGTGCCAGCGTGCTTCAATGGTCTGCTTTAGAATTAGTAATTATGCGCAAACTTATATACATTTTATTCGTAAAACAAAATCACTCATACATACTAGCACCTTGACGGTGCTTAGGCAAGAGCTATTTTGCAAAAAGCAAGGCAGGAACATAAGAAATCGTCTGCTCCTGCCTTTGTTTATTCATATTCTTTTACAGATGAAGTACGCGGTCTTTAATCTCCTGCGTCCGACCCTGATTCCAGAACTGTGTTCCGATGTAGCCACAGGTTCTTCGGGCTACAAACAAGTTGTTCTGGTCACGGTTGCCACAGTTCGGGCACTCCCAGATAAGCTTGCCGTTCTCGTCGGTCACAATCTTGATCTCGCCGTCATAACCGCAGATCTCGCAGTAGTCGCTCTTCGTATTTAACTCCGCATACAAAATGTTATCATAGATAAATTTCATTACAGAGATAACCGCCTCCACATTATCCTGCAGGTTCGGTACTTCCACGTAGCTGATCGCGCCGCCCGGGGAAAGCTTCTGGAACTCGGATTCGAATTTCAGCTTGTCGAATGCATTGACCGGTTCGGTTACATGGATATGGTAGCTGTTCGTAATGTAGTTTTTATCAGTAACACCCTTGATAATTCCAAACCGCTTCTGCAAGCACTTGGCGAATTTGTATGTCGTAGATTCCATCGGCGTACCATAAACGGAATAGCTGATGTTCTCTGCTTCCTTCCACTCTTTACACTTATCATTTAATTTCTGCATGACTTCGAGTGCAAGCTTCTTGCCTTCCGGGGAAGTATGTGTCTTGCCTGTCATGCGCACGCACATCTCGCAAAGTCCTGCATAGCCAAGTGAGATTGTTGAATATCCATTGAACAGTAATTTATCGATGGTCTCACCCTTCTTGAGTCTCGCAAGTGCACCATGTTGCCACAGGATTGGTGCCACATCGGATACCGTTCCGAGCAGACGCTCATGTCTGCATCGAAGTGCCCGGTGACACAGTTCCAGACGGGATTCGAGAATCTCCCAGAACCGATCCATGTGTCCCTCTGCGGAACAAGCAACATCAACCAAGTTGATCGTGACAACACCCTGATTGAATCGTCCGTAATATTTCGGCTTTCCTTCTTCATCCTTGTATACGCTTAAGAAAGAACGGCAGCCCATACATGGATAGCAGTTGCCCTCTTTCAGCTGTTTCATGATTTTTTCTGAAATATAATCCGGTACAAGACGCTTTGCGGTACATTTTGCAGCCAGTTCTGTCAGATAATAGTACTTGGAATCCGGCTCAACATTATCCTCTTCCAGCACATAAATCAGTTTTGGAAATGCCGGTGTAATGTAGATGCCCTGCTCATTTTTCACACCAAGAATTCTCTGCTTCAAGACTTCTTCAATGATAGCTGCCAGGTCGTCTCTTACCTGTCCCTCCGGCACTTCATCAATATACATAAAAACTGTTACAAACGGAGCCTGTCCATTGGTGGTCATCAGTGTGATAACCTGATACTGAATCATCTGGACGCCGCGCTTGATTTCGTCTTTTACACGAATCTCTGCTACTTTATTAATCTGTTCTTCTATTAATTCCAGTCCTGCCGCTTCAAATTCCGCTGCTACCTGACGACGGAATTTCTGACGGCTCACATTGACAAATGGTGCTAAATGTGCCAGCGAAATACTCTGTCCCCCATACTGGGAACTTGCAATCTGGGCAATGCTCTGGGTTGCAATATTGCAGGCAGTCTCAAAGCTCTTTGGCTTATCAATCATGGTCTCACTGATTACCGTACCATTCTGCAGCATATCCTCCAAATTAACCAGACAGCAGTTATGCATATGCTGTGCAAAATAATCGGAATCGTGGAAATGTATAATTCCCTGCTCATGGGCTTCTACAATATCCTGTGGCAGCAGGAAGCGCTTGGTAATATCCTTGCTGACTTCTCCTGCCATATAATCACGCTGCACACTGCTTACAGTTGGATTTTTGTTGCTGTTTTCCTGCTTTACTTCCTCATTCTTGCAGGCAAGCAGCGTCAGAATCTGGTCGTCGGTAGAATTGGTCTTCCTTACCAGAGCACGTTTATAGCGGTAAGTGATATAATTTCTGGCTACCGTATACGCACGCTGATTCATAATCAGGTTCTCCACCAGATCCTGAATCTCTTCTACGGTTAATGCACGGTTCATGGTATTACATGCCTTCTCCACATTTTCACCAATGGCATTAATCTGTGCCTCTGTCATACGCTCGCTGTCTACCACACTTTCATTGGCTTTACACACAGCCGCTAAAATCTTCTCTTTATCAAATATAACTTCCGTCCCGCTTCTCTTAATGATTTTCATATTCGCACCCCTATTCAAAATAATTCATTTTCAACGCGTATACTATATATTGTATCAGATTAAATTATCTTTTCAAGGTATTGTGCCAAATTGTTTATTCTTTTTCTAATACAAGAGCGGAAAGCGGCTCTACATCGGCCTTTTCGGAAATAATTTTTTTGCCGTCTGCACCTGCCGTTTTGTCATCCACCAGAATTTTCCATTTTCCTTCCGGCAAATTATACAAAATCTCTTCATCATTTCCGTTGAATATTACCAAAATGTTTTCTGGTGTATCATCTGCACCTTTTCCCTTTAAAAGATATGCCACAACATTTTCCGGTGTATCTAATAAGAAGCAGAGATTCTGTGTCATTTCCGCTTCACTCTGCATACGGAATACCGGATGGGCTTTCCGCAGTGCCATCAAGCCCTTATAGTATGCTATCATATCCGGATATTCATGTATATTATCCCACTTGATGCTGTTTACCGCATCCGGCATATTATAGCTGTTTTCTGCAAAACCTTTTTTCTCCGGCAGCGGTTTGCTGCGGAGGAATTCTTCACCTGCCTGGATAAAAGGCACACCCTGGGAAGTAAATACAATGGCTGCGCACAACCGGTTCATGGCTTTCTTCTTTTCTTCCGATGCCTCCGGGCAGGAGACGGATAATTTATCCCACAGGGTATAGTTATCATGACAGGAGACATAATTAATACTCTGTCCCGGCTCTTTCGCCCACGGCTTACTGCCATAGGCATCATAATCTACCTGTGGATGTGCGACTGCTCCTGTAATGCCATAGCGCAATGCATTTTCCAGATGGGTGCCGCCATTAACGAAGCCCAGATGATCATCATAGAATACGCTTCCTTTTATGGTATCACGGATGTCATCATTGAACATGCCGATTCCCGGCATCTTTTTCGCACTGGCTTTAAATGCACGTTTCTCCTCTGCCAGAGAAGATGGGCCACCGTTCCAGCCTTCCCCATAAAGATAAATATCCGGACGGATTTCTTTTAAACGCTCTGCAATAACATTCATTGTATCAATATCCAGAACTCCCATCAAATCAAAGCGGAATCCATCGATATGATATTCCTTTGCCCAGTAAATCAGGGAATCTACGATTAATTTCTGCACCATCGGACGGTCACTGGCCACTTCATTGCCACAGCCGGATCCGTCAGTATATCCGGTCTCATCACTTCTATAATAATAGCCCGGCACAATCTTCTGAAGGTTGGAATCATCCCTTCGATAGGTATGATTAAAGACCACATCCATAATCACTCCGATTCCTCTGCTGTGCAATGCCAGCACCATCTGTTTCATTTCCTGAATCCGCACTGTTCCATCATATGGGCTGACTGCATAAGAACCTTCCGGAACATTATAATTATCCGGATCATATCCCCAGTTATACTGTGCTTTCTGATTTTTCTCATCTACGGTCTCAAAATCAAATGCCGGAAGAATCTGTACATGTGTCACACCAAGGCCACTGATATAATCAAGTGCCGTTGCTTCTCCAAAATGATTTGTAGTATTGGCTTCCGTCAGGCCTAAGAACTTTCCATTATGAAATACGCCGCTGGATTCATCCATCGTAAAATCTCTGACACTGCCTTCATAGACAATGGCATCTGTGATATGCTCCGGATTCCGGTACCCATCCAGTTCAAAGCCCTGTGGGTTTGTCTTTGCCAGATTGATAACCATACCGCGCTGCCCGTTTACCCCAGCAGCTTTTGTATACGGATCTACTGCCTCCTGCTCTTCCCTGTGATTTACTACTGTATAGGTATAGTAGATTCCATTACAATCTCCCTGTTTTTCAAAAACGTAAGTACCGTTTGCTGACTTCTTCATAATATGCTGTTCTATGAGATTATCTCCTTCGCCCTGTTTATAAAGGTTCAGCTTCACGGATTCTGCCTCTGGTGCCCAGACCTTAAATCTTGTCATTTTCGGTGAGTATACCGCTCCTAAATCATTTCCTGTGTATACTTCATAATCAAACTTCTGCATATTTGTTTCCTTTCCCTCGTTACCTGCATACGGCTACAGGAAACACACTTTGCGCATTTCCCGCATAACCGAAAAAAGGAAGCTTCCGCCAATGCACGGATGCTTCCTTCTTGCAACTGGCTGTCATTTCAAAGACCCTATAGCTTTGCGTCACAGGCTTTCACCTGTTTTGCTGATACATAATCTTTATTATAAGGGTGACATAATTATAAGTCAATGACTCCGGTTACTTATTGCAATTCTTATATTTCAGTATAATTCACATATGTGAATTATAAATTTAACTCTTTTTTGATTTCGGCAATGGCTTCTCTTTCATCAAAATGATATTTTACACCTTTGATTTCCTGATAATCTTCATGACCTTTTCCAAGTAGTACTATCATATCACCCTTTCTGGCATTTTCGATACAATATTTGATGGCTGCCTTGCGGTCATCGATTTCGATATATTTTCCGTTGCTCTTTGCAAGGCCAATCTTAATATCGTTGTTGATGTCGCGGATTTCTTCATCTCTTGGGTTATCACAGGTCAGCACGCTTAAATCTGCCAGTTCTCCTGTCACTTCCCCCATGTCATAACGGCGCAGCTTGGAACGGTTTCCACCGCCACCATAGACACAGATTAAACGCTTCGGATGATACTCTTTTAATGTGGTAAGCACACTTCTTGTGCTGACTTCATTGTGGGCATAATCAATAATTACCGTAAAATCTTTGGAAACCGGAACTAATTCCACACGGCCTCTGACTTTTACTTTATCCAGTCCACGTAAAATTGCCTCATCGGAAATTCCTGCCAGATGACAGGTCAGCATGGTTACCAGTGAATTGTATACTGAAAAGCTTCCCGGAATATGAACCACTGCATAAACATTCATACAGCCGGTAGTGGTAAAATGCATTCCAATCTGTCCCTCTTCATCCAGATATCCAACAGCTCCCGCCATCAGGTCTGCGTCTTTCTTACAGGAGAAGGTATGAAGCTTACAGGTATGATTTTTGATAATTCCATCTACGTGCTCATCATCTGCATTTACGATTCCCTCTTTGCACTGACGGAATAAGAGGCTCTTGCATTCCTGATATTCTTCAAAGGTTGCATGCTCATTTGGTCCGATATGATCCGGTGATAAGTTGGTAAAGATTCCATAATCAAATACAATTCCTGCCACACGGTGCATCTTAAGTCCCTGGGAGGATACTTCCATTACTACATATTCACAGCCGGCATCTACCATGGCACGGAACATCTTATGTAATTCATAAGATTCCGGTGTGGTATTCTTTGCCGGAAGCTTCTCCTCGCCGATCAGGGCACCGATGGTTCCAATCAGTCCGACTTTCTTACCGGCTTCTTCTAAAACGCTCTTTATCATATAAGTAGTAGTGGTCTTTCCTTTTGTTCCGGTCAGTCCAATGGTGGTAAGCTCTCTGTCCGGGTGTCCAAAGAAAGCAGCCGACATAATTGCCAGGGCATAACGGGCATCTTCTACCTGAAGAACCGTACAGTTCTCCGGAATATCAGTTTCTACTGCATGCTCTACTACAAGGGCGGAAGCACCTTTCTTTACCGCATCTTCAACAAAGTCATGTCCATCTACAACTGCACCCACCATGCAGACAAATACGGTGTCTTTTTCTACTTTTCTCGAATCATAGATAATATCGCTGATTTCTTTCTCCATCTCTCCCTGCAGACAGGTATAGGTCAATTCTTCACATATTTCTGCTAATTTCATACTTCTCTCCTAATGTATTATTCCGCTGTTCCGATAATGTGGCTTGCATCAATTTCCGATTCAAATACCGTATGGGAAGGTCCGGTCATAAACATATGTCCACTTTCTTCCTCCCATTCAATATAGAGCGGTCCGCCAATCTGCTCTACCGTTACTTTCCGGTCTAAGCGTCCGGTTAATACGCCGGCTACCACTGCAGTACAGCATCCGGTTCCGCATCCGATAGTCTCTCCGGTTCCTCTTTCCCATTCCCGGATTTTCACATAATCCCTGCGTACAAATTCCACAAAGGTTACATTGGTCTTATTGGTAAAAAGCTCTGTCATATGCTCAATGGTTTTTCCGTATTTTTCCACATCAAGGTCTGCCACACTGTCTACATACATGGCACAATGTGGGTTGCCCCAGGATACTGCAGTAATGTGGAAGGTCTTATCCAGTACCTGTACCGGCTGCTCTACAAATTCATCCAGCTTTGTATTGACCGGAATCACTTTCGCAGACATTCTCGGTGCTCCGATATCTGCTCTGATATTACTTACCAGGCCGTCCGTCACAGTCAAGTTCAGATGCTGCATGCCTCCTAAGGTTTCAATTACAAGGTCCGTCTTATCCGTCAGTCTGTGGTCATATACATATTTTCCAACGCTGCGCAATGCATTTCCACACATCTCGCCTTCTGTTCCATCCGGGTTAAACATCCGCATCCGGAAATCCCCTTTCCCGGACGGGCAAATCAATACCATTCCGTCAGAACCAATGGCAAAATGCCGGTCACTTACGAATCTCGCAAGCTCCGGCAGATTGTCAAGATGCTGATGAATGGCATCGATATATACATAATCGTTTCCAAATGCCTGCATCTTTGTAAATTTCATTTATTTTCTCCTTGCTTTCTCTTTCCTTTATTTTTCTTAAGCATTCATTGCCCGGTCTAAATCTGCAATGATATCATCCACATTTTCAATTCCTACTGACATACGAAGGAAACAGTCTGTAATACCAAGCTTCTCTTTTACATCAAGCGGTGTATCCTCATGAGTCTGTGTGGTCGGATATGTGATTAAGGTCTCTGTTCCGCCAAGACTCTCTGCAAACATAATCATATCTACATTTTTAAGAATCTTCTTAACGGTCTCATAGCTGTCTACGGTAAAGGAAATCATTCCGCCAAATCCTGTGGTCTGACGGCAGGTTACTTCGTAATCCTTATGGTCTTCAAAACCAACATAATATACTTTCTTTACCTTCGGCTGTGTACGAAGCCACTCTGCTACCTTTCTGGCATTCTCATTGTGGCGGTCCATACGAACTGCAAGGGTCTTGATTCCCCTTAATACCAGCCAGCTGTCTAACGGTGCCAGCTGGCTTCCGTGGGATTTGATATGGATGTGAATCTTATCCGCAATTTCTTTGTTATCTTTTACCACTACGATTCCGGAAATGGTGTCGTTGTGTCCCCCCAGATATTTGGTAGAACTGTGAGTTACAATGTCAGCTCCCAACTGCAGCGGTTTCTGGAAATATGGTGTTAAAAATGTATTATCCACAACGGTTAATGCTCCGATGGATTTTGCGATTTCAGAAATGGCATGAATGTCTGCCACCTTCATCATCGGATTGGTCGGTGTCTCAACGAAGAACATTTTTGTATTCGGTCGGATAGCTGCCTTTACTTCGTCTAATTCAGACATATCTACATAAGTATGCTCGATTCCATATTTTCCAAATACATCTCCAATGATACGGAAGGTTCCACCATAAATATCATCGGAAAGAATTACATGCTCGCCCGGATTTAATAAGGAAAATACTGCCATATTCGCAGCCTGTCCGGAAGAAAATGCAAATCCCTGGATTCCTCCTTCTAAGATTGCCATGGTTCTTTCCAATTCCTGTCTGGTCGGATTTTCAAGACGGCTGTAGGCAAATCCTGTTGTCTGTCCTAATTCCGGATGACGGAAGGTTGCTGCCTGAAAGATTGGCATGCTGACTGCGCCGGTTAATGGTTCCGTTCCTAATGCTCCATGTACTGCTTTGGATTCAAAATGTAAATCCTCTTTTGTACTGTAATCAGTATAGTTGCTGAAGTTTTTCATATTGTTACCGCCTTTCTTCGTCTTAATTACCCACCAGATATTTTCGTTTCCAGCAGGACAGCTGCCGAATGACACACTTGTCCTGCTTTTCATATATTAATCATTATACCAACATTTTATTGAAATTGATAGTAAAATAATGCTTTCCTTATTGCAAATCGTGCTTTATACTGTTCCTAGATTGACTTTGTATATAGGATGTGATTTTTATGAAAAAATATGAGAAAACCGGATATCTTCATCATGATTTTAAGATATTTCACCTGACTGACCACGAAATGTCTGCCTACGACTTTCATTATCATGATTTTCATAAACTGCTCTTTTTCCTAAGCGGCAATGTCACCTATTGTATTGAAGGAAAATCCTACCAGCTTACCCCGGGGGATCTGGTTCTTGTCCGTGCCGGTGAAGTCCACCGCCCGGTCATTCATGATACCACACCCTACGAGCGGATGATTATTTATGTCTCTCCGGATTTTGCAGTTACATCATCCGATAAGACTATTTTCTTAAACCAGTGCTTTCTTCCGGACGCTGCCATGCCGTCCAATGTCCTGCATTTATCCGGCATGAAGGAACGGCGGCTCTTAGATACCATGACAGAGCTTGTCCACTCTTTTTCCGAAGACAGCTTTGCCAATGAGATTTACCAGAATACGCTTTTCTTAGAATTTATGATTCACTTAAACCGGGCTGCCTTATCCGGCACCCTGCAATATGAAGATTCCTTTCAGGCAAATGAAAAGATTCTGTCGGTTCTTACCTATATGAATGAACATCTGACGGAAGATATTACGGTGGATTCTTTAGCAGAGCACTTTTTTACCAGCCGCTATTATCTGATGCACTCTTTTAAGGAGCAGACCGGGTATACCATCGGAAATTATCTTTCCACAAAGCGGCTTCTCTTTGCCAGGGATTTAATCAGCTCCGGCACTGCGGTAACCGATGCCTGCTTTGCCTGCGGCTTTCACAATTATTCTACTTTTCTTCGTGCCTATAAGAAGCAGTTTGGAAAATCCCCGCGGGAAATGATTTAGGTGCTGCGAAAGAATAACATTTTAGCAGAAATTTCTTTGCTATTTGAAGTAGGTGTATTT
>ENA-OVAL01000464-OVAL01000464.1-human-gut-metagenome-genome-assembly--contig:-NODE-464-length-9589-cov-3.095343_pt1 | contig 9589 bp, 8 predicted proteins | sample MGYA00242095_ERZ508980 | MGnify/ENA primary metagenome ERZ508980 (study PRJEB26280, sample SAMEA2531411) | human gut metagenome | biome: human gut; feature: human-associated habitat; material: faeces... | reverse complement strand
GTCTCACCATTACCGATAGTTCGATGAATGCCTGGTATGGTGTACGCCTTGATGACGGCAAAGAAGGCTGGTTGCCAAAGAACTCAGTAGAAGTAATTTGATAAAAACTCAGCGAAAATGAATATGGATACCCTCTTACAGGCCGACACCGACCTCCTTCTCGCACTCAATGGCAGCAGTTCGCAGTTTGTTGACGGACTGATGATAGCTCTTACTTCGGGCTTCACTTGGATACCTATGTACGTTGCCTTGCTGTATCTTGTGGTAAAGAACCGCGAGACGATGGGACAAATCGTACTCGTTGTGGCATGTGCTGCGCTCTGCGTTTTGCTTGCTGATGGTATTGCTGACGGCATTGTTAAGCCCAGTGTAGAACGCTTTCGTCCTTGTAATGACCCTTCGCTATGTAATCTTGTGCAGCTTGTTGATGGATATTGCGCCAATGGTAAGTATGGTTTTTTCTCAGCACATGCAGCCAACACTTTCTCTATTGCAGTGTTCTTCTGCTTACTTGTGCGCAGTAGCATATTGAGTATTTCCCTTCTTGTGTGGTCGCTCGTCTGCTGTTACACACGTATGTATCTTGGTGTTCATTATCCGCTTGATATAGCTGTTGGATTATTATGGGGTGGCACGGTAGGATGTGTTGTCTATTTTGTTTATTATAAGTTCAGAGAGAAACTCTCTCAGTCGAAACGCTTCGTATCTACACAGTACACATCAAGTGGTTTTAGCCACTCTGATGTTGATATTGTTATGCTTGTGATAGTTCTCACATTAATCTACGCTGTTCTACGTGGAGTGCTGCATTAAAATCAATTGTCTTTTGGTCTTCGCATTGTAGGCCAATATGATTATATAAATAGAGCGAAATCAATGCAAAAGTCATTCTTCTCCGAACGCAGTCCGATCCGTTCGCGTTCGCAATCCGATTGGGCTGCGTTCGCAATCCGATTGGGTTGCGTTCGTAATCTGATTGGGCTGCGTTCGCAATCTGATCGGACTGCGTTCGGAGAACGATGACAAAAGTTTAGTTTTAAATACCCCTTTGTAGCAGTTGTATGCAATAATAGAGCATGATGCGCATTCGTATAAGTTCTGTTATGTCGACAATGTTGTGCATTATGCGTGTATGAATTTTGCAAAAATATTGTGCTGTAGGATATGTATGTCAGAATTTATAATTAACTTTGTGGGATTTAGATAGTATTGCCTTATTTTTAGGGCTGTAGACAAAGAAAACGATTATGGAGACAAAACACATACATATCAAGGATTATAATTATGCGTTGCCGGACGAGCGTATTGCTAAGTTCCCGTTGGCGCAGCGCGATCATAGCAAACTATTATTGTATAAGCACGGTGAAGTGTCGGAAGACACGTTCTGCAACATAGCTAATCATCTGCCCGAGGGTGCTCTGATGGTTTTCAACAATACCCGTGTTATTCAGGCGCGTATGCACTTCCGCAAGGCTACTGGAGCACTGATAGAGGTATTCCTGCTTGAGCCGTATGCTCCGGCTGACTACGAGCAGATGTTCCAGACGCGAGGCGAATGCGAATGGCTGTGCATGATTGGCAATCTGAAGAAGTGGAAGGGTGAGGTGCTTCAGCGCACATTCGATGTGAACAGCGAGTCGGTGACGCTCAAGGCCGAGCGTCTTGAGGACGTGGGCAAGAGCTACAGAGTGCGCTTCACTTGGGACAACGCTGAGGTGTCGCTTGCAGAGTTGTTGGACGCTGTGGGCGAGCTACCTATTCCGCCGTACTTGAACCGCGAGACGCAGGAGAGCGACAAGATGACATATCAGACAGTTTACTCGAAGGTGAAGGGTTCTGTGGCAGCTCCAACGGCAGGTCTGCATTTCACACCAGAGGTATTGGCGGCAATCGACCGTCGAGGCATCGACTGCGAGGAACTGACACTGCACGTTGGTGCTGGTACGTTCAAACCAGTGAAGTCGGAGGAAATTCAGGACCACGAGATGCATACCGAGTATGTGTGTGTGCATAGAGAGACGCTCGAGAAACTGATAAAGCATGGAGCGAAGGCGATTGCTGTGGGCACGACAAGTGTGCGCACGCTGGAGAGCCTCTACTATATGGGCGTGAAGCTGGAGCAGAACATGGACCTCTCGGAGGAAGAGCTGCACGTGAATCAGTGGGAACCGTACGAGAATGAGGCTGCGAAGGGCGTGACACCGATGAAGGCTTTGGAGAATATCGTGGCTTATTTGGACAAGCACGGATTGAGTGCTCTGCACTCGAGCACGCAGATCATCATTGCGCCGGGCTATGAGTATAAAATCGTGAAGATGTTGGTGACGAACTTCCATCAGCCACAGAGCACGCTTCTGCTGTTGGTGAGTGCGTTCCTGCATGGCGACTGGCATAAGGTGTATGACTATGCGCTGGCGCACGATTTCAGATTCTTGAGCTATGGCGACAGTTCGTTGCTGATACCTTAGTTAAAAGGAAAAGAGTAAAAAAGTAAAAGTAGGAGGTATGGGCATCCTGCTCATGCCACGCACCCTATGAAGATGTCTAAAAGTAAAGAAGTAAAGTAAAATGAAAATAGGAGACAAAGTACAATTCCTTAGTGATATCGGCGGCGGACGCATTGCCGGTTTTCAAGGTAAAGATATAGCGTTGGTGGAGGACGAGGACGGTTTCCAGATTCCGACACCTATATCAGACCTCGTAGTGATGAGCAGTAGCGACGACTACTCGATATCGAAGTCAATACAGAAGAAGAGTGGGGCAGAGGAGCCGACGGCAGCCGACCCCGATACGTTCAACATGTCGGTGAAGGCGAAGATAAACCAGATGGACGAGGACGTGCTGGAAGACGAAGACGAGTATGACGCAGCGGACAGAGAAATCACGTACAAGGCGAAGGTGGAAGAGCGCAAGGGCGGCAACGTGCTGAACGTTTACTATGCGTTCGTGCCAGAAGATGTGCAAAACTTCTCTAAGACCAGTTTCGCCTGCTACCTTGTGAACGATAGCAACTACTACGTTCACTATCTGTATATGAGCGTAGAGGGAGGTTCGTACAAGTTGCGTGGCGAAGGAGAATTGGAGCCGAACATGAAGATGTACGTGGAGAGTTTCGCTCTTGAAGACCTGAACGAGATAGACCGCGTGCGCTTCCAGCTGCTTTCGTTCAAGCGTGACAAGGAGTTTGTGGCTAAGCCGGTTTGCGACGTGCAGTTCCGCATCGACAAGGTGAAGTTCTACAAATTGCATACCTTCCAGAAGAACGATTTCTTTGAGACTCCGGCGTTGCTGTACCCCGTTGTTAAGAACGACGGTGTTGCACAGCTGAAGCCAGTTGATGCCGAAAAGCTGATATACGTAGACGAGGAGAAGGACGAGAAGAAGCTCGAGAACAAAGGAGGCGAGGCAATGAAGAACGCTATGGAGAAGTTGAAGAACAACAGTCTGAACACTTCTGCGTCGCATCGTAACAACCGCGCTAATGGCGACGATATTCTGGTGGTAGACCTTCATGCCGACGAACTGTTGGAGACTACGGTAGGCATGGGCTCGGCAGATATCCTCAACTATCAGCTCGACTACTTCCGTCGCACCCTTGAGGAGAACAAGCATAACAAGGGCAAGCGTATCGTATTCATACACGGTAAGGGCGAGGGCGTGTTGCGCCATGCTATCGTGAACGAACTGAGATACAGATATAAGAACTACAGATACCAAGATGCTTCGTTCCAAGAATATGGATATGGAGCAACGCAGGTAACGATACGATAAAAGTAAAAGAGTAAAAAGGGCTTTTATGAATTACGGATATATAACTGTTGCTTCGGCGATACCTCAAGTAAGGGTTGCCGATGTAGACTACAACGTAGAGCAGATAGAACGCTTTGTTGTAGACGCAGATAAGCGCGGTGTGGAGATCTTGGTATTCCCCGAACTGTCGGTTACGGGTTACTCGTGTCAGGACCTCTTTGCACAACAGGCTTTACTTGATCGTGTGGAAAAGAAGATTGCCGACCTGCTTGAGGCTACAGAGCGCTGTGATGTGATAAGCGTTGTTGGCGCGCCGGTATGCATTGGCGGCGGCGTGTACAACTGCGCCGTGGTATGTCAGCACGGCAAGGTGCTGGGTATTGTGCCGAAGCGCTTTCTGCCCAACTACGGCGAGTTCTACGAGAAGCGATGGTTCGCCTCGTCAGACGACCTTACAGAATCTGTTGTGATTGGCTACGCCGGCAGTTGGGTGAGCGTGAGTAGCGAAGAAACGTTGTTCAAGACGGCACGCGGCGTGAAGTTCGGCATAGAACTTTGTGAGGACGTATGGTCGCCATTGCCCCCGTCGAACAACCTCGTGCTGTCGGGAGCCGACATCATATTTAACCTCTCGGCATCCGATGATCTCATCGGCAAGAACGCCTACCTTAAGAGCCTGCTTGCGCAGCAGAGTGCCCGACTGATATGCGGCTACGTATACAGCTCGTGCGGCTTCGGCGAGAGTACGCAAGACGTGGTTTATGGCGGCAATGCGTTCGTCTACGAGAACGGTACCCTGGTGGCAGAGTCGAAACGCTTCTCGTTGGAAGAACAGCTCGTGGTGAGCCAGATAGACGTGGACAAGCTTCGCACAGAGCGCAGAAGAAACACCTCGTTCGTACATGCCCAGCGTGGACATAAAGCCAGAGTGTTCGATGCAGACGAAACAGACGAAAGAAGATTCGAGCTGTTTCGCTATGTCGACCCACATCCGTTCATACCGGAGAACGACGATATGTACGCTTCGTGCGACGAGATATTCAGCATTCAGGTGTGTGGCTTAGCAAAGCGCCTGGTACACACTCATTGCAAGTGTGCCGTGATTGGCATCAGTGGCGGTCTTGACTCTACACTCGCTCTGCTTGTCTGCGTTAAGACCTTCGACAAACTGGGTTACGACCGCAAGGGCATTGTGGGTGTTACGATGCCAGGCTTCGGAACAACAGATCGTACATACAACAACGCCATGACGCTTATGAAGGGTTTGGGTATCACTATACGTGAGATAAGCATACGCAAGAGCGTGATGCAGCACTTCGAGGATATAGGTCACGATATAAACGTACACGACGTGACATACGAGAACGGACAAGCACGCGAACGCACGCAGATACTCATGGATCTCAGCAACGAGTTGGGTGGCATGGTTATCGGTACGGGCGACTTGAGCGAGCTGGCACTCGGATGGGCTACATACAACGGCGACCATATGTCAATGTATGGTGTGAACGCAAGCATACCGAAGACCCTCATACGTTATCTCGTGAGCCATGTGGCAGAGAACAGCGTAGACGAGCAGTCAAGAGCAACCCTGCTCGACATCATTGACACGCCTATCTCGCCTGAGCTGATTCCAGCCGACGAGCATGGCAATATAAAGCAGAAGACAGAAGACCTCGTAGGTCCGTACGAGTTGCACGACTTCTTCATCTACCACTTCATGCGCTTCGGTTTCAGTCCGGCAAAGATATATATGCTTGCACGCCATGCGTTCAGCAAAGACCTCTATTCGGACGAAGTGATAAAGCATTGGCTGAAGACATTCGTAAGAAGATTCTTCAACCAGCAGTTCAAGCGTTCGTGTCTGCCCGACGGTCCGAAGGTCGGCAGCGTGAGCCTTAGCCCGCGTGGCGACTGGCGTATGCCTACCGACGCATCAAGTGCGTTATGGCTGGCAGAATGTGAAAACCTCTAAACGTAAACAATGACAGAACAATTCAGATATACCGACGAGCGGTTTGCCGACATACAGATGCTGCGCTATCGTCTCGACGGTTTTGAGGCACTGACTCTGCGTCAGAAGCTATACATATACTACTTGGCTAAAGCAACGCTCTGCGGTCGCGACATAACTACCGACCAGTTCGGACGTTATAATCTGCGCATACGCAAAGTGCTTGAGACCATATACAAACGCTATGAAGGTGACCGCACAACCGAAGAGTACAAAGCATTGGAGACATATCTCAAGCGAGTGTGGTTCTCGAACGGCATACACCACCATTACGGCTGCGAGAAGTTTGTACCAGCTTTTACTGAGGAATACTTCAGACAGGTTGTGGACTGTTGCGGTTGCGAAGACGAGAATATCGATGAGCTTTGCAAGGTGATATTTGACCCGACGGTTCTGCCAAAGCGCGTGAACCAGAAGGCCGGTGACGACCTCGTGCAGACATCTGCATGCAACTACTACGATGGAGTGACGCAGCAGGAAGCGGAACGCTTCTACGACGCCATGCGCGACGAGAACGACCCGATGCCGATTTCGTATGGGCTTAATTCCACGCTCCGAAAGACTGCCGACGGTACGCTGAAAGAAGACGTTTGGCACGAAGGCGGACTCTACGGCGAGGCAATAAAGCACATCACGTACTGGCTGGAGAAGGCATCGGAAGTGGCTGAGAACGAACTTCAGACGAAGATAATCGGTATGCTCGTAGACTACTACCGAACAGGCGATCTCAGTAAGTTTGATGCCTATTCGATAGAATGGTTGAAAGAGCACGAAGGGCGCATCGACTTCATCAACGGCTTTATTGAAGTGTATGGCGACCCGCTTGGTATGAAGGCATCGTGGGAAGGCATCGTAACGTATAAAGACCTGGTGGCAACTCAGCGCACGCAGACAATCAGCAAGAATGCGCAATGGTTTGAAGACCACTCGCCTGTAGACCCACGTTTTCGCAAGCCGCAGGTGGTAGGCGTGACGGCAAACGTGGTATGCTCGGCTATGCTTGGTGGTGACGAATATCCTTCTACGGCGATAGGCATCAATCTGCCAAATGCCGATTGGATAAGAGCACGTTACGGATCGAAGAGCATTACGATTGGAAACTTGACACATGCCTACAATCAGGCAGCGAAGGGCAATGGATTTCTGCAGGAGTTCGTGGTTGACGAAGCGACACGCGCCATAATAGAGAAATACGGCGACGTGTGCGACGACCTGCATACCGACCTGCACGAATGTCTCGGACATGGATCGGGACAACTGCTCGCAGGAGTGTCGGCAGACGCACTCGGTTCGTACGGTAGCACAATAGAGGAAGCACGTGCCGATCTATTCGGTTTGTACTACATAGCCGACGCAAAACTTTTGGAACTCGGTCTTGTGCCGGACGCAGAAGCATACAAGTCGCAGTACTACACATACATGATGAATGGTCTGCTTATACAACTCACACGCATTCAACCCGGAAACGAGATAGAAGAAGCACATATGCGCAACAGAGCACTCATTGCCCGCTGGACGTTGGAACACTATCCGTCGGCTGTAAGACTCGCGAAGCACGATGAGAAGACCTACGTGGAGGTGAGTGATTACGAGATGTTGCGCGAGGCGTTTGCTAAGTTGCTCGCAGAGATACAGCGCATAAAGAGCGAAGGTGACTTCGAGGCAGCAAAGCTGCTCGTAGAATATTACGCAATATATGTAGAGCCGAAGTTGCACGAAGAGCTTCTTGCACGCTACAAGTCGCTCGGCATAGCACCGTACAAGGGCTTCCTGAACCCAAAGATGGAGATTGTGAGCGACAGCGAAGGCAACGCTACAGATGTGCGCCTCGACTATACGGAGGCTTATGACGAGCAGATGCTGCGCTATTCGAGCGAGTATGGCTTTCTGTAGATATATAATAATGTGAGAATATGGAAACAACCGAACAGGTAAAACAGATAAAGCGATCTTTCCGTCTGTATATGAACGGTGTAACGTCGACATCAATGCGACAGAAAGGACTCGACTATAAGATAAATTGGGGAGTGTCGCAGATGGACCTGCGACACATGGCTGAACAGTATGGCAAGGACAAGGCACTTGCTGTGGCTCTGTGGCAGGAGGATATACGCGAGTGCAAGATACTGGCAACACTCATAATGCCCGCAGACGACTTCACGGCAAGTGAGGCTATGGAATGGGCTGCTACTTTGTTGACAGTGGAGATGGCTGAGATGGTGGTATTCAACCTCTTCCAACACATGAATGAGGCAGAAAAACTCTCACTTATGTTATTCGAAAACGACGATAAGTTAGTGCGCATATGTGCGTACAATCTTGTATGCCGTCTTTTGAAACGCAATAATGAATGTGCGTCGCAATTATATGCTACGTTGTTCGAAAAAGCTGCTATTGACCTTAAAAGTGCCGACCGTCAACTGCTTCATCCACTTGTCAACTGTCTCGATTATGTTTCGTCAACTGATAGAGAACAGGCTAAAGAGGCTGTACAATTGTTGAAAGCGGCTGGATTTGACGCTTTTTAGTGTTTCTTTTTGGTCACTTTCCCAAAATAATGTAACTTTGCATACTGATGAAAAATGATAAAAAGGTGGCAGCACGCGCCGCACTGACCAAATACATAGAAGAGAACAATTGTAGGAAGACTACAGAGCGTTTTGCGCTCCTTGATGCTATGTACGATATCGATGGACTTTTCACTATTGAAGAGCTTGCAGAGCGAATGGCAGTGCAGAACTTCCACGTCAGTAGAGCAACGCTGTACAACTCGCTCAATCTGTTTGTGAGGTTATGTCTTGTCGTAAAGCATCGCTTTCAAACAGAGACAAAGTACGAAGCGTGTTGCGATACTTCCAATCATTGCTATCAGACATGCACCATTTGTGGCAAGGTTACAGAGATTGATTTGCCAGAAATAGGCAAGGTGCTTGACAGTGTGCGCTTGAAGCGTTTTCGCAGAGAGTACTACTCTTTGTATTTCTATGGTGTATGTCAAACGTGTCAGGCTCGCAGTAAACGTAAGAAGAACTTAAAAGGAACGAAGAAATCAAATATTGATAAAAATGAATAAAGGTAAAGTTGATGTCCTGCTCGGATTGCAGTGGGGCGATGAAGGCAAGGGTAAGGTAGTAGACGTACTGACCCCTAAGTATGATATTATCGCACGTTTCCAGGGTGGTCCAAACGCTGGTCATACCCTTGAGTTTGAAGGTCAGAAGTATGTCCTCCGTAGCATCCCGTCAGGCATCTTTCAGGGTGGTAAGGTGAACATAATTGGCAACGGCGTTGTTCTTGCCCCCGACCTTTTTATGAATGAGGCAAAGGACTTGGAGAAGAGTGGTCACGATTTGAAGAGTCGTTTGCATATCTCTAAGAAAGCTCACCTTATCATGCCAACACACCGCGTACTCGATGCTGCTATCGAGGCTTCAAAGGGTAAGAACAAGGTAGGCACAACTGGTAAGGGTATCGGTCCGACTTATACGGATAAAGTTTCGCGCAGTGGTCTGCGTGTGGGTGATATTCTCGACAACTTCCAGGAGAAGTATGAGGCGCATAAAGCTGCTCATCTCAAACAGATTGCAGCACTCGGTTACACCGAATTCGACATTACAGAGGTTGAGAAGGTATGGATGGAAGGTGTTGAATATCTTAAGCAGTTCCAGATTGTGGATAGCGAGCACGAGATAAACAAGATTTTGCGTTCGGGTAAGGATATTCTTTGCGAGGGTGCTCAGGGCACAATGCTCGATGTTGACTTTGGTTCTTATCCGTTTGTTACTTCTTCTAATACCATCTGCGCAGGTGCTTGCATCGGCTTTG
>ENA-OVAL01000451-OVAL01000451.1-human-gut-metagenome-genome-assembly--contig:-NODE-451-length-9693-cov-2.940237_pt1 | contig 9693 bp, 7 predicted proteins | sample MGYA00242095_ERZ508980 | MGnify/ENA primary metagenome ERZ508980 (study PRJEB26280, sample SAMEA2531411) | human gut metagenome | biome: human gut; feature: human-associated habitat; material: faeces... | reverse complement strand
CTCTTGCATAAATAGTTATATATGGATATATCGACTGATATTTTTTCCATTCTTCTACCCAATCTTTACTTCTTTTTAGTACTTCTTTATCATCCGTACTATAGGAATAGTATTGACATGATTTTAATTTGCATACAGTTTCCGTCGCACCATCTGACTGTGGATCTATAAAAACACATAGTGTTTTATCTTTACAAATAAAAATATCAGCTATGCCTATATTGGAAATTCTAAGATAATTATCTTTTGGCGGTAATACTCCCCAATATTTATAAGGTGTTATATAGCATCCCTTATATGTTTTCCAAACAGTGAACTCTACTTCATTGATAATATAAAAAGTTCTATACCAAAATACCCTAAACAAAACAAATGCAAATATACAGAATCCGAGAAGGAAAGTTTTATGTACCTTTCCTTCTCTAAAGTATTTGCCTTGTTTTGCTGATACTTTCATACGTCTTTATTTTATGTTTTATCTAAAGAACGATAGACATTTGATTTTATTGCATAGAATTGTTCCATTTTGCAAAATAGATAGTAAGGAAGGACATGACGAAACAAGCGGCACATTCCAAGTGCTTGACAACAACGTCCTGATGCTTGTGTGTCCTTAAAGCGGTGAGCATACCTTCTACAAAGTAAAAGATGCCAACAGCATTGTATTGACAGACTCGGTTGGCAATGAACCTGAGGGTGAGACCGCCAAACACTATGTGTTGAAAAAAGAAAAGTAAAAAATGGCTCATGAATATCCGTGGACATACATTTTTTGTCCACGGATAATAGTTACCAACAGTTATCAAGCTACATGTCTAAATATTTTATATGCTTTAGAACCTTTGGCGTTTTCATAGGAATAAATTCCATTAAAACTAAAGGATGTTCCCTAATAATGTCATCTACTATATAAATGTCATTACTAAGTAAATCTGATATGTCAGTAAAGAATTTACAGATACTAAGATGGACAGATTCACTATTAACGAATCTTGCATCAATATCCATTTCTAATATTTTTTCATTATTTAAATACCACCTTAATAAGGGAAAATCCTTAAAAAAAATAGTAATTATAGCATCACTATTTTTTTCTAAATTCATATCGTCTTTTATGTGAAACAATGTGTTATTAGATATGTGTTTGTAGATAGAGTCCAAAGCTCCATCCTGCAAATGAAATGATATTACATCTCGTATGTAATCATCATCTACATAATATATTTTTTTTCTTATTTCTTCCCAATTCACAATAAATATGTATTAATTTTTTACATCTTAAAATTGTAAACTTGCTCATTAAGACGCTTTGTTTCAACGCCATAAAGTGTGGCAAGGTCACGGTCAAGCATAACTTGTTGTCCTCTAATGACTTTTATTAGAGGCTCTATATTGTCCGCGACAACCAACTGGTCACAATTTGTGACCAGTTCTCCTTTATCTTGATGTTCTATGTTATTTGCCATAATTCAATCTCTATTTTTTTGAGATCACAAATTGTGACCTTAAATATATTGTTTATTGTTGCATGCAAAGATAGTGCTTTTAGCCGTTAAGCCAATATTGCACAAACCTTTTTTAAAAGAACGTAAAATCAATAGTCTTATAGCGGTGGTTGTACTTTTAGTAATCGCTTCTATCGTGTCCTTCAACGGGTAGCAGGAGCGAATACCAATTCCTACTTATTATAATGTATATCATGCGTAATAAAAGCGCATTATGCTTTGCAAATATAGATAAAAATTCCGAGTTACAGGTTTGTTAGGGTAAAAAACAAAAAAGATGCGAAAAATAATAGTCTTCACTTGGCTAAACTCTAAAATAGGAATATAAGGTTAGGCGATTAGAGTATTGTAACGTTGTATTTTGTTAGATATGTTATAGTCCTGTAAAGTTTCAGAACGTGAAAAAAAATCTACCATATCTTCCAGGATTGTCGTAACTTGCACATTACGAGCACGATAAAGGCTGGTAGATATGCTCTCGAGAGCGATATCTACCAGCCTATCTGCCAGTCTATCTACCAGCCTATCTGTTGTCTGAACTGCTACGCCGATTTGATTACCCTGCTACCACAACATTATTGCCCTGCTACGACAACATCATTGCCCTGCTACGGCAACATCATTGTCCTGCTACGGCAATATCATTGTTCTGCTACGGCCATATCATTTTGTTGTTGTTTAACGCGTTGAGTTGACTATTTTAGGTCTTGGTTGTAAAGCTAATTGAGCCAATTAAGATGAAAAAACGGGTTTCAATAGTGCGATTATGTGAAATTTTTGGGTGTTTATGTGGTGGATTATGTGAAATTTTGGGTGTTTATGGTGCGGATTATGTGAAATTTTTAGTGCTTATAGTGTGGATTATGTGAAAAATAGGGGCGTTTATGCGGTGGATTATGTGAAAATAAATACTCAACCACTTGCTTTATAACTATAAAAGACGTATTTTTGCAAAAACATATTTTTAAAAATCATTTTTGAAAAAATCATTTTCTAAAGATGGAGTTTGTAGATAGAATCAAGGAGCAGAAGCGGCTTCAACGTGCCTTTGGCTCAAACAAACGTAAGTTTGTCGTGGTGTATGGTCGGCGTCGTCTTGGCAAGTCGACATTGCTGAAGCGTGTGATAACAGAGGATGATATCTACTTTGAGGCAGCGCGCCAGGAGACGCAAGTGCAGATATCGCTTCTCGCCACTACTATAGCCGACAGGTATGAAGGTTTCGACATGCCGGTATACCCCTCGTGGCATTCGATATTGACGGCGTTCAACAAGGTATGCCGTGAGAATACTGTGCTTGTACTCGACGAGTTCCCGTATATGGTGGAGAAAGATTCGGCGTTGCCCTCTGTTCTTCAGACGCTTGTCGACAGCGGAGAGTTGCGCTATCATCTTGTTGTCTGTGGTTCGTCGCAGCGTATGATGCAGCGTTTCGTGCTTGACAAGTCAGACCCTCTCTATGGACGTGCACACGAGCGTATGAACCTGCGTCCGATACGTCCGCAATATTGGCAGGAGGTCATGCGTTTAGATGCCGTCAGCACCATTGAGGAGTACAGCGTGTGGGGTGGTGTGCCACGCTATTGGGCTCTGCGTGAGGAGTACGGCTCGTTCTGCGAGGCGGTAGAAGAGCTTGTGCTCGACGAGCACGGTATGCTGAACGGAGAACCGAGTGCGTTGTTCGTTGACGAGGCAAGCGACATAGCCCCATTCCAGTCGATAATGACAGCGATTGGGCATGGCAACACGCGCTATTCGGCAGTTGCTTCAGTCATAGGCAAGAAGACGACGGAGATTTCGAAGCCGTTATCGGCACTTGTGGAGATGTCGTATATCTGTAAGGATGTTCCGTTCGGCGAGAGCGAGGAGAAGACGAAGAAGACGCTCTACGTCATAAACGACAACTTTATGGCGTTCTACTACACCTTCATAGAGCCTCACCGCTCGATGCTTGCACTGGGCAGAACGGCGTTTGTTATGCAAAAGATAAGGGCTGGTTTCCCTGCGCATGTCGGCAAGGTGTGGGAACAGTTGTGCCAAGCTGCTGTGTCGGGCAACGAATTGTTCGGACATACATGGAACATGGTGCGCCGTTGGTGGGGCAAGGTGCCCGTGTATGAGGATGGACGCAAGACTCCCGTGGGTTTTGACGACTTGGAGTTTGACGTTGTAGCCGAGGCGGTGGATGCAAAGGATACCATACTTGTGGGCGAGTGTAAATGGAAGGCTGCCGACTATGCAGATCGTCTTCTCGTGCAGCTGAAAGCTAAAGCCGAAAAGGCTCCGTTTGCGCAAGGCAAGAAGATTGTTTATGTGCTATTTCTGAAGGAGCCACCTCTTTCTGCTGCCGATTGTCATGTGTTTTTACCTGATGACGTGCTGAAATATCAGCCCGAATAATGGCTGCGGGTATATGTGTTTTTTAGTCGCGCTGCGCTACTTTTAGTCGAAACCTTACGAAGTTTCGTCAAAAAACGGTATATTTGCAATCGAAAGAAACAAGCGGCGGCGCACGCAGAAGCGGCGTTGCCGAATAAAACTACAGACACATGGCACGATTTTATTCGCTTAAGAAGAAGGACGAGGACGAGGCGAAGACAGCCGATCCGTTCGGCGTGCTGCGTCCGAAAGTGAAGAATGCAGAACAACAACAAGTAAACATATACGAAATGGCAAAAGCATACGTATTTCTTGCCGACGGATTCGAAGATATCGAGGCGTTGGCACCGGTTGACATACTCCGCCGCGGCGGAATAGACGTGAAGACAGTCAGCATCAACGCTACGGACATGGTGGCGTCGGCGCACGGCGTGCAGGTGAAGGCGGACATGATGTTCGCTGATGCCGACTTCAGCGATGCCGACCTGCTCATGCTGCCCGGCGGAATGCCCGGCGCGAAGAACCTCGACGAGCATGAGGGTGTGCGCGCGGCACTTGTTCGCCATGCCGAGCAGCAGAAGCTCATCGGTGCCATCTGCGCTGCGCCTATGGTGTTAGGCCATTTAGGTCTGCTCCGCGGCAAGCGCGCTACGTGCTATCCGGGCTTCGAGACAGAGCTTGAGGGTGCCACATACACCGCCGAGCCTTGCACTGCCGACGGCAACATCATCACGGGCAAGGGTCCAGGCGCATCGTTCGCCTACGCCTACCGACTGCTCGAGGAGTTCAAGGGCGCGAGTGTCGTAGCCGAGTTGAAGAAAGGAATGATGTACGAGTTTTGAACATCCTCTCACAGGACATAATGTATCTGCCGGGAGTCGGCCCCAATAAGAAGGACGTGCTCAACAAGGAGTTGGGCGTGCGCACCTGGGGCGACCTGCTGGAGTACTATCCATATAAATATGTGGATAGGAGTCGCATCTATGCCATACACGAACTGCAGAGCGACATGCCGTTCGTGCAGATACGCGGCAAGATACTCTCGTTTGAGGAGTTCGAGATGTCGGCACGCAAGAAGCGCGTCGTGGCACACTTCTCCGACGGTAGGGGAGTGGTCGACCTCGTATGGTTCTCCGGCGCACAGTACATATACAAGACGTATAAGGTGGGCGAGGACTATATCGTGTTCGGCAGACCCACTGTCTACGGCGGACGCTTCCAGTTCTCGCATCCCGAGATAGAGCGCGCATCGGAGTTGCAACTCTCCGAGATGGGTATGCAGCCCTACTACGTCACCACCGAGCAGATGAAGAAGCGCAATATATCATCGCGCGCTGTAGAGAAGATGGTGAAGGCGATGCTGCAGAAGATAGCTGAGCCGATACCCGAGACGCTGCCCGACTTCATCGTGAACGCACGCCACCTCGTCTCGCGCGACACTGCCCTGCGCTGCGTCCACTATCCGAAGAACGCCATCGAGATGCAGAAGGCGCGCGAGCGACTGAAGTTCGAGGAGCTCTTCTACGTGCAGCTCAACATACTGCGCTACGCCTCCGACCATCGCCGCAAGTACCGCGGCTACGTCTTCTCGCAGGTGGGCGACGACTTCCACCGCTTCTATTCCGAGAACCTGAAGTTCGAGCTGACCGGTGCGCAGAAGCGCGTCGTGCACGAGATACGCGACGACATGCGCTCGGGCCGTCAGATGAACCGCTTGCTGCAGGGCGACGTGGGCAGCGGAAAGACCCTCGTGGCACTTATGACCATGCTCATCGCGCTCGGCAACGGCTATCAGGCGTGCATCATGGCACCAACCGAGATACTCGCCGAGCAGCACTTCGCTACGATACAGGAGTTTCTACACGGTCTCGACATACGTGTCGAACTGCTGACGGGACAGGTGAAGGGCAAACGCAGGCAGGAAGTGCTCGACGCACTCATCGCCGGCGAGGTGAAGATACTCGTCGGCACACACGCCGTGCTCGAAGATCCCGTGCGCTTTCAGCGGCTCGGTGTGGCGGTTATCGACGAGCAGCACCGCTTCGGCGTGGCTCAGCGTGCACGCCTGTGGGCTAAGGGCGAGAACCCGCCACACATACTCGTGATGACCGCCACACCAATCCCGCGCACGCTCGCCATGACCATCTACGGCGACCTCGACGTGAGCATCATCGACGAGCTCCCGCCCGGCAGAAAACCCGTGCAGACCATACACAAGTACGACAGTCAGATGACATCGCTCTACGCCGGCATACGTCAGCAGATACGCCTCGGGCGGCAGGTGTACATCGTCTATCCGCTCATCACCGAGAGCGAGAAGAGCGACCTCAAGAACCTCGAAGAGGGCTACGCCGCACTGTGCGACATCTTCCCCGAATTCAAGATAAGCAAGGTGCACGGCAAGATGAAGTCGAAGGAGAAAGACGCCGAGATGCAGAAGTTCGTATCGGGCGAGACGCAGATTCTCGTCGCAACCACCGTTATCGAGGTGGGCGTGAACGTGCCCAATGCCTCCGTGATGGTGATACTCGACTCGCAGCGCTTCGGACTCTCACAGCTTCACCAGCTGCGCGGACGCGTAGGACGCGGTGCCGACCAGAGCTACTGCATCCTCGTCACCACATACAAGCTCTCCGCCGAGACCAGCAAGCGCATCGACATCATGTGCGAGACCAACGACGGCTTCCGCATCGCTGAAGCAGACCTCAAGCTGCGCGGACCAGGCGACCTCGAAGGCACACAGCAGAGCGGCATCGCCTTCGACCTGAAGATAGCCGACATAGCGCGCGACGGACAAATAATGGCGATAGCCCGCGAAGAGGCGCAGAAGATAATCGATGCCGACCCCACATGCACCTCGCCAGAGTATGCAATGCTGTGGCGACGACTGCGCGAACTGCGCGATACGAACGTCAATTGGGCAGCGATTTCGTAACGACAAGCTGACAGACAGGCTGATACAACGGCGTGCCAGTCAGCTTGTTTGCTGCTTTATGGGCAGCAAATAAAATGTTAAACTTCGTTCAAAAACTGTTAACACAGAGCGCGTTTTGTAATTTTATTCAATATTTTTTCGTACTTTTGCAACGCAATGTTCAAAATGCTATGCCAACATTGCAAATTAACTACTACTGATATCGAATATACTACAATTCGATGACCATCTTTTTGAAGGAATGATATACTCATTCTATTTAAAAAAAAACTGCCTGAAGAATGAATTTGAAGAAAATCGTCAAGACATTTGCAATATCGATGTTGCTCGCCGTTACTTCTACAACCGCCAACGCACAAGACCTTCTTGCACGCCAGGCACCGGTAGACCGTAAGATGGCAGCCGTCGACACAATTATGCTTCGCAACATCACTATGCGCGAAGAACTCGAATCGCCCGCAGCAGACCTCTATGCAAACTGGGACAACAAGTACGCACACCGCGCTACCGAGTTGCCCGAAACATTCAATATCGACCTTCGTCACTTCACGATGCCTACCACAAGCCGCGTCATCACCAGCAACTTCGGCTCACGTTGGGGACGCCAGCACAAAGGTCTCGACATCAAGGTGTACATCGGCGACACCATACGCGCAGCCTTCTCTGGTAAGGTGCGCATCGTGCGCTACGAACGTGGCGGCTACGGCAAGTATATTGTGATACGCCATAACAACGGTCTGGAGACAATCTACGGTCACCTTTCTAAGCAGCTCGTAGAGGAAAACCAGGAAGTACGCTCGGGCGAAGTGATCGGACTCGGTGGTAACACCGGACGAAGCACTGGTTCGCACCTCCACTTCGAGACACGCCTCTGTGGCGTAGCACTCAACCCGGCACTTATGTTCGACTTCCGTGCGCAGGACGTAACTGGCGACTACTACGCATTCAACAAACAGACATACGACAACGAGTCGATGAACGCTACACGTCTGCGCGGTAAGCAGGACTCTTCTACATTCGCAAGAAGCGGTTCTGCAGACGACTTTGCTACAAACAAGCGCACCACATCAGGTCTGAGCGATCAGATTTCTTACCACAAGGTGAAGAAGGGCGAGACTCTATCGAGCATCGCAAGAAAGCGTGGCGTGACAGTGGATAAGATTTGCAAGCTCAATCACATCTCTAAGACGATGCGTCTGCGTCCAGGACAGATCTTGCGCTACTCTTAAGCCGGCAGAAACCAATTCATTGACGTATATTTTACGACTATAACAACATAGCAAAGCGACACCAAACAATTTGTGACATAGACATAGCAAGTTGTTTGGTGTCGCTTTTTATTTCATTAAAACACATAAAGGATGACACAAGAGAGAGTTAATTTTGGAAGTAAGTTGGGCATGGTGCTTGCAACAGCAGGCTCGGCAGTAGGATTAGGCAACGTATGGCGCTTCCCGTACATGGTTGGAGAGAATGGCGGTGCAGCCTTCATTCTGATATACATAATGTGCATAATGCTTCTCGGCATACCCTGCATGATGAGCGAGTTCATCATCGGCAGACACGGAGCCGCCAACACCGCACGTGCCTATTCGCGTATGGACACGCATAAGGCGTGGCACATCGTCGGACTAATGGGCGTGATCACCGGTTTCCTCATTACCGGCTACTATGCCGTAGTGTCGGGCTGGTGCTTGCAGTACATCTTTGCCTCGGGCGTAGGCGAGCTTCGTGGCGACCCGCAATACATAGCCTCTTACTTTGCCGACTTCTCCGCATCGCCCCTGAGGCCCGTGTTTTGGACAGTAGTAGTGTTCCTGCTCACCCATGTCATCATAGTGCGCGGTGTGCGTGGCGGTATAGAGAAAGCTTCGAAGGCACTGATGCCCACGCTCTTCCTGCTATTGCTGGTGGTAGTGGTCTGCTCGTGTCTGCTTCCGGGCGGAGCCGCAGGCATAGAGTTTCTCTTCAAGCCCGACTTTTCGAAGGTTACTGGCAGCGTCTTTCTTGCTGCCATGGGTCAGGCGTTCTATTCGTTAGGACTTAGCATGGGCTGCATTTGCACGTTTGCCAGCTACTTCTCTCGCGAAACCAATCTCTTGAAGTCGGCTGTTAACATAGCTGTCATCGACACCATCATAGCCATTCTTGCCGGTTTGATGATTTTCCCCGCAGCGTTCAGCGTTGGCGTAAGCCCCGATAGCGGTCCGTCGCTCATCTTCATCACCCTGCCCAACGTGTTCCAGCAGGCTTTTGCCGGTGTGCCGCTGCTTGGCACGGTCGTCGCCGTCATGTTCTATATGCTGCTCTCGCTTGCTGCCATCACGTCACTCATCTCGCTGCACGAGGTGAGCACTGCGTTCCTCTGTGAGGAGACACGCCTCGACCGCAAGAATGCGGCACGCCTCGTGACGGTGGTGTGCTCGGTGATTGGTGCATTCTGCTCGCTCTCGCTTGGCGGCAGAGAGTGGCTCAGCATGTTCGGAAAGACGCTTTTCGACTGGTTCGACTTCGTGACCGGACAGCTCCTGCTGCCTTTCGGTGGCATTCTCACTTGCATATTCATGGGCTGGGTGGTGCCGCGCAAGCTGATAAAGGACGAGTTCACGAACTGGGGCACACTGAGTGGCACCCTCTTCGGTGTCTACCTTCTGCTCGTGCGCTACTTCTGTCCGGTATGCATTATGGCGATATTCCTCAACCAGTTAGGGTTGCTCAACATAGCCTTTTAGGTGCTGCTCGTTTGAGAGGGCCTGCATTCTATGAACATAGAGTGCACGCCCTCTCAAATTCTTTATTAAAAATAACCGATATTGTTTTGCTGTGTATTGTAACTACTCAGCACCCCTAGGGCATGAGTAGTTACCTCACTGT
>ENA-OVAL01000450-OVAL01000450.1-human-gut-metagenome-genome-assembly--contig:-NODE-450-length-9697-cov-3.290811_pt1 | contig 9697 bp, 7 predicted proteins | sample MGYA00242095_ERZ508980 | MGnify/ENA primary metagenome ERZ508980 (study PRJEB26280, sample SAMEA2531411) | human gut metagenome | biome: human gut; feature: human-associated habitat; material: faeces... | reverse complement strand
TCTTATCTTTCTTTGCGTCGAACAGATTTAATTCCTTTGCGGTCTGTTCTGCCAGCTGCCACTCCTTTTTTAATTCATCCTGCCGTTTTGATTTTGCTTTTTTTGCAGCTTCGTATTCCTTCTTTTTCGCAGCTACATCAGCGTTAGCGGCTTCTCTTGCTTTAGTCCACGACCCCTCCTTTCCCCAAGATTGCGCAAATTTCTGCTTCTTCGCTTGTGTTTCTGGGTCACCAACGCCAAGTGGCATTTTTGGAAGATTGCCAAGAAGCTCATTTTGAACATCATTAAACTTACTATCTTTAAAAACAAGATTTATAACAGCCTCGAAGTTGGACGCATCAAGCAGTGCCTGTAAAGCCTTTTCAAATTCCGGGTATTGCCCCGTAAGCCCTCTTTTTGCATCTTGCATCAACTCTTCAACTTTCGCCTTTTCGGCTTCGTTGAGAGTTTGCCCCGAGCGTATTTTTGTTGCAATAGTCGGAGCAATACTGTCAAGCAAATCGCTAAGTTTGTTTTTAGCCTCTTCCTGTAACCATGAGTCTTTATCTCCAATGCCAAATGCTTGTAAGACCGATGCTCTTATCATGTTGGCTCTACTCTCTGGTATTTCCATGGAAGCAAAAATGTTGCTCATGGCTTGCATCGCAGCAAGGCGCATAGTTTCGTCTTTAGAAATATCTCCGAATTGTTTAAGTATAACCTTTTTTATCGGATTTACCATGTCGCCCTTCTGATAAGGCTGTAAACCTTTCCATGCCGCGCTTCTCGCAGATGCAAAGTCCATGCCCTTGTCACTCATATTTTGGGCGGTTGTCTTTTCCAGTCTTTCATAGTTTCTGTTTGACCGTGTTATCGCCCCGCTAAAGTCCGAATAATTATCGCGATTTCCCATTTTGGACTTAGCAATCATCTCTGCATCACGCAACCTCTTTAATTCCTCATCAAGATATTTCAGACGCTCCTCATGGCTTTGCTTCTCGTCAGCCTTCATTACAAGATTGTTGTAATTGTAAGGCTCAAGTTGTTTTAGCTTTTCTTTGTATGCGTCAATTAGGTTATCAACCTCCTTTATATCCCCTCCGGATAATACCTTTGCGGTGTCATTTTCGCGCAAAAAGTCGTTTAGCTGTTTTATGCGGTCTTCAATTTCGTTCGCTGTTTGATTAATCCTATTCGTTAAATCAGCACTCTTTGTGTACATATAAGATATACCCATCGTAACGCCAGTAATAATCAGGCCAGGCAATCCGCCGACGGCAGCGAGCAATGTCGCTCCCATAGTCCTTGCGCCAGCTGTGAGTATTGCGAATGCAGACATTCCTTTAAGTGCGAACGTTCTCCAAAAACCACCTGTAGTGGCGAATTGTATTTTTAGATTTGTAAAGTAAGCGTTCGTTCTTAATTGCAATCCAATAAAAGCGGCTTTCGCTTTATTCCACCATCCACCATTCTGTCTCGCCTCTACGAGCTTGCGGCGCGAACCAAAGGTTCCAGTACCCGCAAAATCTGTCATGCCGTCTTTGTATATAGATCTGCTTATCTGCCCATTTATATACATTCTTTCGAGGTCGACCTTTTTAATCGCTTTCGCTAAAGAAAGTGCTTTTATGTCCTCTGATGTGATAAGCTTCTTTGTAGCAAGCAGACGGAGTTCTTGTGCTGTTGTTTTCTCTCCGAGTAACACCTTCTTTTGGATATCAGAAGCCATACTTGCTTTGCCAGACAATAACGCAGCACCGATGCCACCGCCAAGCGAGGTTTGCAGTCTTTTCAATGCAAAACCGCTAAATGCCGCGACAACAACAGGTGCCATCGTGTGCAACGCCTGTACAAGATTTGTAACAAGGTCGAGTATATGCTTTAGATTGCTTCCAACGATGTTGCTATCGCTTGCAAACTCTGAAAGCATAATTTCCCACGCATCTTTGAGTTTATTGAATCTACCAAGAAGCGTTTCTGAAAGCACAAGCTGCATGTTGTAGAACTGACCTCCCGCATCGGTCATTTCCCAAAAGACGTTCTTTACGTCCTCGAAATCAACGCCGCGTCCCGATATGCGGGTTTTTACTTCGCTTGTAGACACCTTGCGGCCTTCACGCTTTGAATAGTATTCGGAAAGTTTCTGTAACAACGGAATACCTGCGTAGGAAATCTGGCGCAGCTCCTTGCCATCAAGCCAACCGCGAGAGCGTACCTGTCCGAACGCCAAAGCTATTCGCTCGAAGCTGACTCCAAGACCCGATGCCATATCTGCGAGTCGCTTTGTGGTGTCATACAACTGGTCGTACTCTACTCCGTAAGCCGCCAACTGTTTTACATCTCGGTTTAATTCAGAGAAAGTAAACGGCGACTGTAATGCAAGCTGTTTAACTTGTGAGAACATGGTGTTGGCGTTCTGTACATCACCCAAGATACTCTGTAATGCGATATGTTGCTTTTCAAGCTCGCCACCAGTCTTTATCACACTCATGGCAAACTGCTGCATACCATAAACAAGTCCTCCCTGCATAACCAGGGACTTCAAATCCTGCATTGTAGAGTTAAGACCACCGGCGGAGTTTTTCGCCTGCTCAAAAGCGCGAACAAGGTCGCTACGCACCTTTGCCGCCGAATTTGCAATCTCCTGCTGGTGCTTTCGCTCTAAATCAATACTCTTTTCTTTCTCGCGGTTTGTCTTTTCTTGCGCCGCGTTAATCGCTCTCTGGTCTTGCAGGGCACGGTTGGCGATTGTTGCATCATGCCCCGCGCCGTAATTACCGAGTCTGCCTATATGCTCCCGCCAATCCGTCGAGGAAAGACTTCCCTGAAGAGCACGCAATACACGCATCATGCTGAGAAGACGACGTATCTCCTCGTACGACTTATCTGTGTTGGCTCCAAGAGAAATACCACGACTGAACTCGGCACGCAGCTGACGAACCTTATTGCCAAGGGAGTCGTATCGTCGCTCTGTGTTCCTCAACTCATTCTGCCTCTGCTTCTCTGCCGAAGCTCTCTCGCGCTCCGCCTTGGCCGCATCTTTCGCAGCCTGAGCAGAGTCCTTTTCGAGCTTGGAATAATAATCAGACATTCTTCTCTGAATATCATCCTGTCTCTGCTTCTGTGGTGTCTGACCTATCAAATCCTTAACGTTTACCTGACTCACACGGAGAGTGTCGTAAACGTTCTGAAGGTTGGTAATCGAACGCATCAGCTTCTCTGCTTCAGTGTTGGCCTCCTTCAAGCCCTGCTGACCGAAGGAAATACCCTCCTTCGTACCGCTTCCAATTGCGTGCTGATACAAGGTAATATCCTCTCTGACCCTCCCAAGTCTTTCAAGTAATGTATCTATCTCTGCCTTGATATTTTTAAGACCATTGTCGTTCTTGAAGAACGGAGATATGCCGGCCTTCTCGGCAACCTTACGCTTCTCTTCAACGAGCGTCATGTAACGCTTGGTGTAGTCCGACAAAGCTTTCAATTCGGCTTCTTTATCTTTGGCACTTAACTTTGAAGCTACGGCAAACTCTCTCTCCTGCGCCACCGCCTTTGCCTTTTCGCGACCATAAGCCTGCATTGCCGTTGAAGCCTTGTTGAGTTCGACAGAAATATCGCTAAAGAGTTGCTTCATCTTGTCGACATTCGCCAGTTCTCCGTTCTTGTTTGACATTGCTGCTTCCATTCGTGCCACAACGCCTCCAAGTCCAGAAATGCGCTCTCCGAACATTGAAGTATTATATCCCTTTTGCGTGCCTTCGTTCATAAGGTCGCGTAGCTTGGCGAGTTTTTCACGCACAGCGTCAATGCGCGCATCCAGTTTAGAGAAATTACCGTCGAGGTCGGACAAAGGGTTCGGCTTCTGTAATTTGCCGATAATTGCATCCACATCCTTGAGCGTCATTGCCAAGGTCTTTCTATACACACCGAGTATATGGGCGTCATCCGCACCTGTTAAATACTTATCGTTTTGAAGCGCCAGCAGCTTGTTCCGAAAATTCTCAACGAGCTTTGCGGCTTCCTTTATATTCTTTGTGTCAACGTTCGGGTTTGCCGCCTTGACCTCTGAAATATGTTTCTGAGCGATGTCTATTCTCTGCAACAGGGAGAGGTATTCAAGAGCTTTTTTTAAGCGTGGGGTAGGGTCGGGATAGTTCGCGGGATTAAAGTCTTTTCCTTCTTTCACCATTGCCACTGCTCTCGCTTTGTCCATTTTCTCAATCGCGGCATTTGCTTTGTTCAGGATGTCGACGTATTTACGCCCGCTGTCGTCCTTAACGCCAAGAAGCGTACTCGCCTTACCTTTGAAAGCATCAAGAACCTCATTCAGTATTTTCGTATATGCTATTTGCGTTTGTGTCGCTGCGGCGTCCTTTTCTCTTGCAGCTGTAACATCGTTGAGCATTTTGTCAAGCCCCTTGTCCTCAACAAACGGCTGTATCTTTGGCGCAGCCGCAGCCTTGTTTTCTGTTGCATTCTTCTCCTTCTGCGCCGCAGAGGTAGCCTTTAGCTGCTCCTCCTGCTTCTTGAGGGCATTGGTCTGCACATTGACCGCTTCTGCATTCTTCTTTGCCTGCTCCTCATCTTGCTTCCACACAGGTTTTTTCTTCTCGGTTGTTGCGAGCAACTTCTCCTCATCATCTCGAAGTACAGAATAGGCCCTATGAAGTTTATAGATTTTATCGTCCAATCCAGCAGCCCATGCCAATCCTTCTGTGTCAAGAGTCCTCTTGTTAAGCAAGCCCATGCCCTCTTTTTGAAGCTTAATTATCTCGCGTTGAAGATCCTCAAGTCCTGCCTTAGCTTTATCGGTTTTGAAAAAATTTTCAAAAAAGAAATTTCCTTCTTCTTTTATCTTCGATATACCTTCTAAAACCTTTAAGGCTCCTGTCGCACTTCCCCACATCTTGTCACCAGATGCTGTAAGACCCCGAGTATATAGTTTGTCTAACGCATCATTTATTTTCATAATGATGCCAGAATACTCTTTAAGGCTTTTTGCTCCGACGCTCCAATTCAATGAGGAGAATCCGCCTCGAATGCTACGTATAGCCTCAAAAACGACTTGCAGTTCCTTGGCTTCTTTGGTCGAATCGCCAACAGCTTTCTTTAGCCTGTCCAAAAAAGCTACATTCTTCCCCGCAAGATTCTCCTCCGCAAGCTTCCTCATGCTCTCTTGCGCCTTTTTGGTCTTTGCGTCTACACCGGTCATGCTGTCTGCTATCCTATTCAGCTCCTTTGACACAGCGTCCTTTATTCCAAGGCTCATCCATAAACTTCCAACGTTTCCATCTGCCATATCCTGAAATATTTATCGTTTAGATTTTGTTGTTTAAATAATCGGAAAGACTTATCTTCTTGCCGACAAGACTGCCCTCCTTCTCCTTCTTCTTTACCCAGTTATCCCAAAGGTCGTCCATCTCCTTTGCGGTGTGCTTGACACTACCGTCGGGGTTGCGCTTCTTGTACACAATAATGGGCTGGTCTGCAACCATGAGGTCTATCTGTACCGAAGTGTAGCACCACCAGTAGTCGTATGCCTTGATGCCGTAGCGCGTAGCAAAGAGGAACGGGAACTTTTCGGCTAACGAGAAGGCTGCTCCCCAGCTTGTCCTGCTCGGGTAGCTTTCACTTCTTTCTTCGTCATCGTCATCGCCAGATCCGTCATCCCTGTCGCTAATATGGTAGTCAGCGAGCACACTACCAATGGTACTTTTTTTTTAGCTGCGTCAACGACCCTCAGAACCTCGATTGCATCCAAGTCCTTGATGTAGTACAGCCAACGCCAGTAAGCCCAGTAGAAGAAGCGTAGCTTCCAAAAATTATTAAGAAGAACGATGGCGCACAGCTTTACGCCGCGCTTCCACTCGTCTTTCTCATTCGCTGTGACGTGCGAAAACTTTCTTATCGCACCTCGTTTAAGCCAACCGATTTTGCGCTTCCTGCCCATAAAGACAACCGCTTCGGGTTCCGCCTCCAATACGCTGTCAAGAGCTTTCTGCAACTCGTCGCTGGGTTGTTCTATCTTCTTTTCTTCCATACCGTTTTTCTTGATGTTAAGTCTTGTAAAAACAAAAGCGGAAAACCGCGACCCTTGATAAGTCCGCCGCTTTCCGCTTCATATTCGATTGCGTTACGCCGCTTTTTACTTTAAGCAGCTGCTGCCTTTGTAAGCCAAGCGATGCTCTTCTTGCCAGCACCCTCGATAGAACCCGAGAACTTGAACGCAACAGGTTTTGTGCCTGTTTCATCCCACTGCAAGGTAGCGTAGAGGGCGATGTTGGTGATGACCATGACGTTTGTCTTGGTATCGTCAACGATTGCGATTGTGCCCTGAATTTTGAACTTCTTAAGCTCAAGAGCAACGCCGGTAAAGCCTGTTGTCGCGTCGAGCTCGGTGTCGCCGGTCTTCAAAGTGACCTTTGTAAGTTCGCTCACCGCATCGTTGCCAAACATCGCAGCGAGCAGATCCTTTGCCTTTGACGGAACAACGAACTCAACGTTGAAGTCGCCAAGCTCGGAGGTTGTCGCCCAGTCGCCTGCAAGACCGATAACCTTGTAGTGGTTGATGGTCGGGTCTTCCATTGTCGCCTTCAGTGAGTCAACCTCAACAGGCAGTTCGAGGTCTGCTGTAATGTCGATAGTAGCCTTGCTGAGGTCTGTGATTGCCTTAGCGTACAAAAGTGTCTTAGGGCCTACAAAGAGGTCCTTCAACTCTTCGATTTTCTTCATTGCCATAATTCAAAACTTTTTTAGTTAAACCTTAATTTTTGCGTTTATTTGGTTCTTAACGAACCCTGTATTATCGTTACCGAAAAACCGTCGCCGTCGTCCGTTTGCAGAGTGACACGCGGCTTGGTTACGATGATGTTGTCTGTTGAGATTGGAAACTTTGTCATTACCGCACTGACCTTCTCGGATACCGCAGACACGTTCAACGTATTGGGGTTCCTGGCGGATGTCTTGTCACGGACATATATATCTATCTGCGCGGTAGTCGTATAATCGTTGAAACTGCCGTCGTCGTTCATCTCATTGTTGTAGATGCTCGACGGGAAAGACACAACGATATAGCTGTCGGGCCTGTCGCAGACAGACTTCGGGCGGTTTCTTGGATAAACCTTGTCACAGATGCCTTTTACGGCATTGCCAACATCGTAGTATAGTGTCTTTATGCTTATCATATAGTTACTATCGTTCCTTCAAATATACCTGGTATTTCATCAGTTAGTCCAGTAAGAACATCGTGGTTGCGCTTGTTCTGGACATATTTTGCATATTCCATCGCAACGACAGCAATCAACGCATATGTAGCTTTTGGCTTTCTTGCTTTAAGACTTCGCCGTGCAACACTAATTCCATCCTTTCCTCCGCCTCCATATTCACCAGTGAAAGGTCTTGATACCGTCTTCCCATCTGGCATAACGTGTATTACAGGTTCTCCTGTATAGTAGGCGGATAAGTTGTACTTTTCACCTTTTGCAAGTGACCTGCGGGTTGGCGGTTCAAGACCGACATTTGTTGCGTCTGCGATGCTAACAAGTTTACTACGATGATATACGCCTACAGCGAATGAGTTCAACAAGTTACCAGTTACGTCATAGTAGTTTTTTGTGCCAGCATAGCGCTGAACCATCTCAATGGCGACCAAGTTCAACTTGTCAAGTATCGCTTCCGTCGTTTTCTTTCCTATAACATTCTTCGCCTTAATGGCAAATTGTTCCGCCAAGCTTCTCATACGCTAAACCCTTGTAAAGTCCCAATAAACAACAGTTCTATTATTGTCAGGCTCGCAGTCCTTCACCATTCCGACCTCGGTGTTGTTGCCGACCGTTGCGTAAATCATGTCACCATCAAGAGGACATCTGCCGGCATCCCATTCGTCATATCTGACAGGAATTGATACCTTCCTCTTGTTCTCGTCGACATTCTTACCGCCCTCGGTAGTCGTATCGGTATAGCTGCGGCCCTCGCCTTCGTAGATAACAATCTCTGTGTCATCGCCGACCTTTGCGTCATCATCAGCAAACGGATCGTTTTCGTCCGCCTTGCCAATAAGTACCCTGACGATTTTTATCGTGTGAGGGTATCTCGGGTTTCTGATATTTGCCTTTCTCATACATCCTTATTTTATAATGTGAGGAAGCGGACAGCCGAACGCCGAAATGTCGGCACGCTTCACGCCATGAGAGGTTATTCTGAACGACGACTTCTTCTTTAACATCGAACCTGGCTCAAGCTCCGCATAGATTGCGTTGGCTTCCGCCTTGAGTTCCGCACGGTCACGCTCGGATATTTCAAAACCACCTTCCGTATGGCTCCATCCGTTATCAGAGTCGGAAGTGTTGTTCATCTTGCTCGGGCCGAGAACAAGCCATTTTAGAATATCGGCATAGGCAAGGCGAACGTCATCACGGTTAGCGTCAGCATACGCCATGCTCCCGTCCAACGCCCTTTCAATGAGGATTGTATGCACTGTGTCGTCGGGTATATTGAAACGCACCTTGCTGAACAGAGCATCCTCCAATGTATATATATTATTGCCTTTCTTCATGCGCTAATTCGATTCGAGTTAAATCAGAGATTGTTTACGCTATCCGTCCAAATGCAGCCGATTGCAGCTACAGGAGGACGGATAGCTTTTGTGTTTAGGCAGCTACGCCTTCGCCCTTCTTGGTGATGTCGATAATCCAACGGTACGGGAAGTCGAGCATCGCCGGTACTGCGGCAAACATGAGGTCGGTATGCCACTCCATGTAGTCGCCGTTGGCGATTGTAGAGTTGCAGAGCAGGCCGAGACCCTTGTTTGTCTGCGCGAACACCTTCTGAACGATATTGTTTCCGTACTTCTCGAACATCGGCTTGTCAGCAACCTGCTTGCGCTCGTACTCGAAAGCATTACCGGCAGGACGGAGAACAACGATGTTGTCATCCCAGCCCTTAACCTTGACAACCGAGCCGTCGAACTTGAGGTTGCGCTCCTCCTCGTCAATAATCTCGATGCGTGAGATACCCTGGATGTCGGCGAACGCCTTGAGGAACATCTCTGTGTTCACGCCGTAGTCCTCAACATAAGCAACGTAGTGGGCCTTGCACCAGTTGATGTACAGCTCCTTAATCTGCTTGTTGCCAAGGAAGGTGTTGTAGAAGGTGTCGTAGGTCATCTGCCATACGAGGGCAAGGCGGTTCTGACCGAACTCCTTGCGCCACTCGCTCTCAATCTTGCGCATCTGTTCGAGGATGTTGCAGTCAACGTTAGCCCATTCGAGCTTGCCGCACTTTCTGAAATTCTCCTTTGGAATTGGCACCTTGTGAAGCGGAATCTGAATACCGCGGGCGATGCCTGTATAGTCAAGTTCGCCGGTTGTAGCCAGCTTTGCCACCATGTAGTTCATGGTCATGTCGAGAGAGTCCATCAACTCCTGGGTGTCATTGCGCCACTGCTTTACGAGGTCACTGTCGTTACCAAACTCCTCAAACTGCTTCTCGCGGTAGTTGCGCTCCTCTGCGGTTTCCTTGAAGCCGTCGGTAATGAAGTCGGGAATAGTGGCAGAATAAACTGCCAATGCGCCCTTGTCCTTCTGGAACGAACCTGCGAGCGGAGCACGGAGGTTGGCGAGCGTTGCAGCGTGCAAAGCGGATGCCTCCACTGAGAATGTAGCCACGCCCTTATGGTTGGTAGGCGTGAGGTCGGGCGCGATAGTACCCTGTGTGAGATACC
>ENA-OVAL01000446-OVAL01000446.1-human-gut-metagenome-genome-assembly--contig:-NODE-446-length-9737-cov-3.379983_pt1 | contig 9737 bp, 17 predicted proteins | sample MGYA00242095_ERZ508980 | MGnify/ENA primary metagenome ERZ508980 (study PRJEB26280, sample SAMEA2531411) | human gut metagenome | biome: human gut; feature: human-associated habitat; material: faeces... | reverse complement strand
GGACAGGTGCCCGTAGGCGTATGTCATACCGCACTCCGCAAACAATTCCGAGAAGCTATTGCCGTAGTCGTGATTCTTCGCCTTGAAGGTGTCGTACATGCCGTTGGTAATGTCGCGGAACGCATCGGCATCTCCAGTTGGCTGTTCAGTAAACGCGGAAAGCTTTGAAAGAACGTCAATCGGATCAAGGGAACATCCGTAATGCTCCATACGGTATTTTTCCCGCCGCTGCGACTGCCACCACAAATAAAGTTGTACGCCCAGTCGTTCTTCGGGTTCTCTGTACTGAAAATATGGCAGAGATTAGCGTCGATGGCACGTCTTCCGTGTTGCATCACGTCGCTCAGGGATATGTATAACGGTTTCTTCCAGATCGCATCGCTGCGAACCTTGATGTACTCGCTGACCCATGCGCGATGCGGGTCGTTCTTGTCGGCGGAGCTTATCAGTTTCGGACCGCCGCACACCTCGAAAAGCGGTACTTTGGGCGTTACATAGTTTTTGTCTCCGTGCGGAGTTTTCAGCGTTGTCAGATACTGGATGGATTCACACATATCCGTGGCAACACAAAAGCTCGCCACTTGATACTTCCTCCTGATTATATCGTTGGGCATCCTAAACTTCAAGCCCTCCTTTATGTCCTCTCTGTTAATCATTGTTACTACTCCTTTCTTTGATTCAACCTTTTTCTATATTAATGTCTCACCACGCTCCACAATATCTTTAGTTGAAAGGTAAAATACCTCATTTTCAATCTCGTCACAAGTTACTCTTACAAAGGATCCTAAATGATGAGGTTTAGAGGAGGTCTCAAAATACTCTCTCGGACTATCTACAACCTTAAAAAAAGGACGACCTACGGTTGCAATGATTTTAAATCCTTCAAGAGTCTCTAAATCTGTCCTGTACCTCGGTAATACAGGACAGTCTTCGCCCATTATTTGACGATGACGAAATCTTGCCACCTCTTCTTCGTATTCTCTCAATCTGATCGGAAGAATGAACTCTAAACCTATCTTAATATCTTCTTTCTCAATCACTGTTACTCCTTTCTTTGAACGGCACCCATATCTCCTCCATCTCACGCATCGCAAGCTCGTAGGCATCTATATCGCCCTCCGTAGGGTTGTTATTGCTGTGATAAACAACAATGGCAAACACAAAGTAACGAAAGATTATTGCCGCATCGTAATATTGACGTGGATGACGCAAAAAATTGCAACAACCATACTTACCACCGTCAGGCAGCGTGCCGTCACCAGATACCACAAGCACATTGAGAGGACGAGTCACCCATTGTATGTCTATAGGCTCTCCCGATTTTATACGCTCTTTCAACTCCTGCGCCTCGCAGTACCATGCGTGAAGAGCACCATCACCGGCATACTGCACCTTTGGTATAGGGCATTTCAGCAGACGCTGCAAATCATCCAATAACTCCTGTTTCATATCTCGTTCTTGTTTTTACCTTCTTGTTTCTTTGTAATGTCTGACATATAACGGTATATATTCCTCGCCATACCGTTACACCAGTCGTCAACAAACGGGTCGCTCTCGAATAGTGGCAGTTTCTTGAAGTCAGTCTTGAACCAATTAGCGAACTGCAACAACACATAGCGCATCACAGCTACATCATGGGCATTATCCATCGCTCCATCAAGATTTCGCAAAGCTCTTTCCGATAACTCGCGCAAATTGTGATACCCGTAGAGTATTCGTCTATTTTTATTTTTTTTCTTCATTTAAACCATTATTTTAAAATAACCTATAACTTCTTTTATCGGCATACTAAACATGCTATCCTCTGTAATTCCCGACTTTATAATTCACATTCGTTATATAATTGATAAAGCGGATATGAGAGCATACATACAAGACCCAGTACCATAAATCCAGCTACCAATGACTTGGTGAATGCAGCCGTTACGGCAGAAATAGAAAACATTATCACTCCGAATACCATCAACAACATGAAACGCCTGCGCCATCTGCGGCGCTTAATCCTCGCCATCTTTTCCTCCTCCAACTCTTTTTCAAGTCTTTCCATGAGGTTTTCCATTCCGTTTCCCATACTTTTACAATTAATTTTACTACTTTTGCATCTGATAAAACCAGTCCGTAGAGACGGTCAATTCCGATTAACAGAAAATGAACGATTAATGTAGGTTCCAAATGCAGCCAAATCCCCGATAAACACGGGGTTTGTGTAGGTAGTGTATGATAAGGTTCTCAACCCCTATCCTCACATGCCTCTGAAACGAAGGTACAAAATAAGTTCTACAATCATACACAAACTCCCGTAAATACGAGGTTTTTGGTGCATTTTTATCCTACATCGAGTGTATAATAAATATACATAGCTATTCGGCGACAAAGAGATGTTCCACTTCCCAGTTTCAACCGCCAGGAAGTTAACAAAACTGAATATACATAAATATACAAGTTTACAGTTTTTAACAAATGGGAACATAAGTTTACACAAAGTCAAAAATCGGAAGAAAAAATTTTTAAAAGAGGTGACTATGCCGTCAAATAGTCAATTCTCAGGGGGGCGCACCCTGTTTTCTTTATATTATATGCAATAATATAACGTTAATAAGTGTTAGTTATAAAAATTCCTGTTTTGCCTTGCTTTACATTATAAAAAGTTGTAACCGCTTGAACATCAAGCATTTACGCCTGTATATTAATTCTTAAAACGCATGTTTATCCAAAACCCCAAAAATAGGGGATGTTTTAAACTTTGTTAATTTAACACTTTCAATTTGAAACCTGTAACTCATTGATAATCAGATATGATAATATTTGCAAACAATATTTGCTTGTTTTTCAAATATGGTTAAAACGCTGATTATCAGTTAGTTATAAAATAGGTTTGATTTAAATCAACTAACAAATGTTAATAATTTAACACTTTTTTCTGTAATAATTACAAATTAACATTTTAGCCCTGTTTTACTTACAATTTGTAACCACTTTTTGCCGTTTGGAATTATTACAAATGAAAACGGCTGAAATTGGCGTAAAATAGACCAATAATAGGAAATATCGACCACCTTTTAACAAGTGTTAAAATATCTAACTACTTGTATTTCAGCTATTTATGCGGTTAAAATTGCCTTAAAATAGGGGGTTGTAACTTTCGTTTTTTTTTATTACCTTTGCACCTGTAAAGGTGCAAGCCTTACAAGTTACCCGCAGCGGTGGGGGCTTTGTGTTTCGTGTGGCATACGCTCCGCAACACGGAACACATGAAAGAGAGGAGCGCAACAGATAATATTAATATTAAGATTATGAACAACAAGGAATTACAAGACATTTTGAAAGCGTCAAAATCAGTTGTAGACAATGTAACAGTGTGCGAATTGCTTAACACTGAAGTACAACAACAAGCGAAAAAAGACACAGACCGCCCAACGGCTTACGACTCCCTGTACTCTTTATATAAGGAGTACACGAAAGCTAAACAAGCCTACGACAACGCAGTGAATTATTGCCTTTGGCTTAATGATGAGTTTAGCGGATGTGCAAACGTCGCAATATCTTTTGCCGTTGAAGCGGTGGCACACACACGGGGCTTGAGTGGTTTTGCAAAGTGGTTTAAAACTAACCGGGAAATAAACACGCCCTTTGTGTCTTCTTTGCCACAACTTGCAGCGTATATGCTCGCAGCAGTTAAGGACTACGAAAAGAGCCTTAAAGCGGTCGAGGATAAGAAGACAGAAAGAAAGAGCCTACAGGAAAGACTCGCTGCTGCACGTGCTGCACTCGCAGCAGTAGAAGAAGAGGCAGCACAGGCAGACAAGAAACAGGCAGACAAGAAGTAACACACAACACACAACACACACGAAACAGGGTGCACCGCTATTCGGTGCACCTTTTTTCGTGCTCGCTATTTTGGAAATTTCAAGCGGTTCGACTCCGCTTATAGCGTCTAACATACTCGCTATTATTACATAATAGCCCTACGGCAGCGACCAGAAGGAAGCCGTTTGTAATTCCGCTAACCTTTGTTTCAGCAATACAAACTCTCTTGTTTGTCACTTGCACAGGCACAGGTCGGGTGAATAACCCGACAGGGCGGCGTGTGTCAGGTAGATAGCCACTACCCACACACGGCGGACTTAGCGCAGAGAGCAGCGCAGCCGACAAGGCGGCTGCTTGATGTGCGACGACTGAAGGCAGCGAAACGAGAAGAGCGGAAAGACAGACGGCAAACTGAGGAAGCAGTGCGAGTCCGGCGTGAGGACTGCGAGAAATTAAAAATAATTCATAATTCATATTCTACGTTTGGCACACATGGACGAGTTCCTAACGTGCTGCGCTTGTTACGGCTGCGCGCTCTGGTTAAAAAGCAGCCGTCACGGATAGTTATTGCTTATTCCGTGTGAGGTATTACCAAAAAATCTGCAATACGTTCATAAGGTTGTACGTAGAGCCTAACTGCACACAATGTGTGTGCGACGTGCGGGATTATCTCGTGAAAACGTGCGAGGAATTGGGCGGTTACTCGCTGCCGTTCTCTATGAGACGGCGACAATGCCCAAAGGGGTACGCTGTACAATATGGTGCAGCGTTCTGGGACACGCAAAGAGAGCGTGACTCCTTGGCAATGGCTGCGTGCGTGGTGACATTCACGCAGCTCCTATTATCAACCAACTAAATTTATTGAATTATGGAAGAGAAAGAAAAAAGCGTAGCAACAGCAATGTACAATTATTTCCTTGAAACGCTGAAGGGCAAGGAAACGTTCGAGGGCAAGCATCATTTTTTGAAGCCTGCGAACGGATACTCATTTCTTTACATTGAGGACGGCAAACTGATAGTATCAGGCGGAGGCGTTGAAACACACGCTATCAACATTGACAATAAAATGGATATGCTCCTTCTCACCTTTGCGTACTATCGTGTTTTCGTTTAACGCCTAAAAGGTAGCCGGCAGGCTGCCACCATTAACCATTTTATTAACAATTAAAAAAAAGAATTATGAAAGAGTTTATTTATTTCTCAACCATGTGCTATGTAGTATTTTACGCTTTATGTCTTGGTTACTCAATCGTATAATAGCGAGCGTCCAAAATCATGGCAGCATTGCGCTGCCAACAATACCAACCAATAAAATTATAAGATTATGAAGAAAAGACAGATTATCTATTCAAGTACGATAATTGTGCTTGGAATTATCCAGTTGCTCCCGTGTGTGTTGCTTGTAAGCAGTACGATAATTGGGAATGTGCTTGGAATTTTCTACGCTCTTCTTGTGACGTTCATCTGGACGAGTACGAAAAATGGTCGATGGTTCTGCGTTGAGCTGTACCGCAGTACGCTGCGCTTGGAAAAATTCCTGTTCGGCTGCAATGTGGAGAGTGATTAGTACGATAATTGCGCTTGGAAACTTTCAGCCTAAATGCTGCCCTGCGATGTGGGGCAGTACGATAAATCAACCTTACAGAATTATGAGACAGATAGAAATGCGCAGAGTCAAGCGTGACGAGTTTTTCCGCTTGGCAAATTCGGAGTCCGCTCCCGTTTGGGTGCGTGACGAGTACAACAGAAGTTCCAAAAAATTCGAGGCGTACAAGTACGACAATGTGAATTATTGGAGCGAGTTCAAAGGTTCACGCCTTGTTTATGTGGATTTTGTGTTCTGAAAAATTCAGCCTAAAAAACTGCCTGCGAATTAGGCAGTACGATAAATAACTAATAAAAACAAATGAATTATGGCAACACGAAGAATTAAGTGCGAGGGTTCTCTGTTCATGGAGAGCGTATTCGCGAAGATGCAGGAAATCTACACACACGTTGAGTTCCTTGGTTACGACGGTAAATTTCTGACCGTGGCTTACATTGTCTAAAAACTTTAGGATTATGGAAGAAAGAGAAATGATTATTCTCTGCGACGGCTCGTCGCTGTACGCAGATGTAGACGTGACGGAGTTGAAAGATGGACGCTGGCACGGAACGTGGAACGGACACAATCTGACGTTTCACGGCGGCACGTGGATGGAGTGACTAACGCCTAAAATCCTACGCAGTTGCGTAGGGACTATTAACCAATAAATTTATGATTATGACATTAAAGACATTCAAAGTATTCGACGCAATCAATCGTGAGGGATTAGATAACACTCAGTGGCTTATTCATGTGCACTTTGAGTCCGTAGACACAAAGGAGTTTTACGGAACGAACGAAAACCGCACGCTGCCCGCAGGCGTTTGGATAGCCGTGTACAAGAAGCGTGGCGATACGCTCTATTATTTCTCTTGTCTCAAGCCCGATTTGTGCCTTGATATATTCGAGGACGAGGAGCTGTTATTCTTCAACGTGAGCGATTAGCCTAAACTGGCAGTGTAACGCTGCCAACAATATCTAATCAATTAAATTATAGAATTATGACACAAGAACAATTAAGCGAGTTGCAGCACGTAAAAGAGCTGTTTAAAAAATTGCAGGAGTTGCAGTATTCAACGATTGGCGACCCTGCCCTGTCCGTAAGCTTGGGTGCTGGCGGTTATTTACATTCCATAAGCGTTTTTGTTCACGTCAGCGAGGAGTATTCCAATGGAAAAGCGCTTGGGTCGTTTACTCTGGCTGTATTTCTTTCCTCTAAAGAGAACGAGGATGCCTGCAACGCCTGCATTGCGTTTGTGAACGCACACCGCACACTCAGAGCCTAAACTGGTAGCCGTTTGGCTGCCAACTATTAACCAACCAAATCACATAATTATGAATACAGAGAAAAATTTTGTAGTGCTTGAGTTTTACCCGAGTTTTACACCGAGAGTCGTGCGTGAGTTTACGACCCGTGAGGACGCAGTGAAGTTTGCCGAGCTTATGAAGAAAAGCGAGACAGGCAGACATACCTACGCAGTATTTTCACGCATTGAGCCGTAGAGCCTAAAATCGGGCGGTACGATAATTCGTGCCGTCTGCCATTAACCAAACAGAATTTTTATGACACAGAATTATTTCGTGTTCCCTCCTTTCGAGGTGTACACAGGCGAACAACTTACAAAAGAAGTCAAACAGAGTTTAATTGCCCGTGGTTTGAAATGCGTTGCGGTTGTCTTCAACTGCGAGAGTTACGAAGATTTCGAGCGCAAATACTTCGGCAGATAGCCTAAACAGCGGAGATATTTCTCCGCTACTATTACCCAATGAAATTTTAGAATTATGAAAACAGAATTTCCCTGCCCTATCAACGAGAAAGACTTATGTAGCGACGTTCTCTTCGACGATCTTTTCGACGATAATACGTATTGCTGCGACGGACACGGCGTGCTGATAGGATTTATCCATCGTCACGTTGTCAAGATAAGTTACAGATACGGCTCAAGTTCCGTACGCCTCGAAGTTCTCGACCATCCGCTCAGCTCGGACATCAAGTCACGGATTATCCAATGGCTTGAAATCGTCTGCACCGGTGTCAACGAAAATTCCCTTGATGCTAACACAAAGCTACACACCACTGTCTTTTACTACGAGGATACGCGTCAATGACGACACATTGTATCGGATTCATTTTGATATCAACTTCTGCTACGTTCTCTATTCCACTACGCTAAATCTTGACGATCTCAATGGTATATGCACCGACGGAGATTCCCGGTCCATACGTTACGAGAATATAGAGCGTGGAAGAATCTTCAAGATGAAGGCAGGCAAGTTCATCACCAGATGTATCGAAGAGTGCCGCATCCCGCGCGAATATATGCCTGAACAGCTCAAACGCTGGATAGGCGAAGAGTTTGCACGTGATTGGCAGGTCTATGCAGAACAGCGTGTCAGAAATGATTACACCCTGCATGTTGACGACGATTTCGGGGCTATCTATGATAGTGACCGCTGTTTTGGCGACTTTGGAAGCTGCATGACAGACAAAGGACATCACACATTCTATCGTGACGCCATAAAAGCCAAGGCTGCCTACATCACCGACGAAGACGATATGATTGTCGCCCGTTGCATTGTCTATACTGACGTATGGGACGAGAACAACAATCATTACCGCCTCGCCGAGCGTCAATACTCTTCCGGTCAAGACGATGTCCTCAAGCAGATACTTGTTGACAAGCTCATCAAGGCAGGCGAGATTGACGGCTACAAGCGTGTCGGCGCCAGTTGTCACGACAATAGAAATTTTGTTCGAAACAACGGTGAGTCAATGCACGACCTTTCTCTCTACATTGAGTGTAATCTCGAACACAACGACGTTCTCAGTTATCAGGATTCGTTCGTCTATTACGACTACAACGACAACACGTCCTGCAACAACTCTTCTGCGCATTACGATTACGAACTCGATTCCACGGATGAATATTTCGAGTTGGATGGCAATTATTCCGATTGGAACGAGTGCATTATTCCTGAAGGCGATAGCACTTACGACGACTACTACGAAGATTGGATGTATAGCGGGCAAAGCGAAGACGCCATATATCATGGTAGACGCATTCAGATCAACGGAAGTCGCGCAAGCGAAGACTACCGCTGGAACTGGTCTGACTACGAGGACGCTTATCTGCTTGACGACGAATGCTGCTACGTGGAAAAAGAGGAGGAATATCGCCTCTTTGACGACTGCGTAGAGGACATTGACGGCGAATATCAGCTCGAATCAGACTGCAAATGGTCTGATTACCATAACGGATATATCCATGAGGACAATGCCGTATGGAGCAGCATCGCCGATTCATGGCTTGACAGCGAAAAAGACTCCAAATGCGCCGAATGCGGCGAATGGTATCCCGGCAACTATGGCGACGAATGGTATTCAGACATCACCGACGAATACTATTGTTCCGAGGAGTGTGCCAACAAAGCCGAAGCCGAGTACAGAAAACAACATGCTCTTGTTAGTGTAGTCTAAAACTAAGGCGGGAGGACCTTCCTCCTCCTGCCTTCCAAGTACAACCAATTTAGATTAAAAAACAATAGAATTATGAAAGAATTGAATTTTGACCTGCTCAAGAGTCTTTATTGCGTATTCTCGCCAAGTGACGAAGAAAAGCGCATGTGTCGTTTCATCAAGAAGCACATCAAGAACACTGTCCCCTCAGCCATTGTCACACAGGACGAGTACGGCAATCTCTTCGTCACCAAAGGCGAAGCAGAGAGCTATCCTTGCCTGTGCGCACACATGGACCAGGTGCAGCATCTTCATCCCAAGGACTTCGTGTGCGTTGAGAGCCAAGGAGTCATCTTTGGCTACTCGCCAAAAGTCCGCAAGCAGTGCGGTCTCGGTGCTGATGACAAGAACGGCATATTCATCGCCCTGCAATGCCTTGAGCGTTACGACGTTCTCAAGTGTGCGTTCTTCGTGGGCGAAGAGATTGGATGCGTAGGCTCAAGCGCCGCCGACATCAGCTTCTTCAGCGATTGTCGCTTCTGTGCTCAGATAGACCGTCGCGGCAACAGCGATATGGTCACAAGCATTTCCTTTGATAATATCTGTTCTGACGAGTTCATCAAGGACGCCGACTGCACAAGCTACGGCTACGCCGTCAGCACGGGTCTTATGACCGATGTCGAGGCATTGCGCAGAAACGGTGTCACCGTATCGTGTATCAATATGTCCTGCGGTTATTACGAACCGCACACCGACCATGAGTTCACAGTTATCGAGGACGTCCAGAAGTGTTACAGCTTTGTCTGTCACCTCATCGAGCATTGCACGTCTGTCTATACTTACGAACCTGACGAAAAATGCGGCTGTGCCAGCTATGGCAGCGACAAC
>ENA-OVAL01000429-OVAL01000429.1-human-gut-metagenome-genome-assembly--contig:-NODE-429-length-9953-cov-3.499798_pt1 | contig 9953 bp, 10 predicted proteins | sample MGYA00242095_ERZ508980 | MGnify/ENA primary metagenome ERZ508980 (study PRJEB26280, sample SAMEA2531411) | human gut metagenome | biome: human gut; feature: human-associated habitat; material: faeces... | reverse complement strand
TTTGAATAAAGATTTTTAAATGCCAAAAACAGGATTGAAAACTCAATGAAAAGTTTTCAATCCTGTTTTGTATAATATGAGTACCACGATGGCTCATATAAAATTGTTTCTCTTGGTGAAAAATTTATTTGTCATCAATACTGTAGTTTGGTGCTTCTTTTGTAATGTGGATGTCATGTGGATGACTTTCTTTTAAGGAAGCAGCAGTAATCTTAACGAAACGACCTCTTTCCTGTAATTCAGGAATAGTAGGACATCCGCAGTAACCCATACCGGAACGGATACCACCGATTAACTGGAATACGGTATCTTCAAGACTTCCCTTGTAAGCCACACGTCCTTCAACACCTTCCGGAACAAGTTTCTTAGCACCTTCCTGGAAGTAACGGTCTTTGCTTCCATTTTCCATAGCTGCAAGAGAACCCATACCACGGTAAACTTTGTATTTTCTTCCCTGATATAATTCGAAGGTTCCAGGAGCTTCGTCACAACCTGCGAACATACTTCCCATCATACATACATTACCACCGGCAGCTAAAGCCTTGGTCATGTCTCCGGAGTACTTGATACCACCATCAGCAATGATTGGAATACCATATTCTTTTGCAACTGCAAAGGCATCCATGACAGCGGTAATCTGTGGAACACCAATACCTGCAACCACACGGGTAGTACAGATAGAACCAGGTCCGATACCAACTTTAACAGCATCAGCACCAGCTTCGATTAAGGCTTTGGTTGCTTCGCCGGTTGCTACATTACCAGCGATAACCTGAAGGTCAGGATAAGCAGCTTTGATTTTCTTAACTGCATTTAAGATATTTAAGGAATGTCCATGTGCGGAATCTACAACGATTACATCGACATGGGATTTTACCAGTGCATCGATACGGTCCATCATGTTAGCAGTAATACCAACAGCAGCGCCACAAAGCAGTCTGCCCTGGTCATCCTTTGCGGATAATGGATATTTAATCTGTTTTTCAATATCTTTGATAGTGATAAGACCTTTTAAGTGAAAATCTTTATCAACAATTGGAAGCTTTTCTTTTCTTGCCTTAGCGAGAATTTTTTTCGCTTCGTCTAATGTGATTCCTTCCGGAGCAGTAATAAGACCTTCGGACGTCATGCTTTCTTTAATTTTCTTTGTATAATCTGTTTCGAATTTCAAATCACGATTAGTGATGATGCCGACTAATTTTCCATTCTCTGTAATAGGAACTCCGGAAATGCGGAAGTTGTGCATTAAATCTTCTGCGTCAGCTAATGTATGATCTGGGGATAAGAAAAATGGGTCTGTGATAACTCCGTTTTCGGAACGTTTTACCTTGTCCACTTCCTCCGCCTGAGCCTCGATAGACATGTTTTTGTGGATGATTCCGATACCACCCTGTCTTGCCATAGCGATTGCCATACGATGTTCAGTTACTGTGTCCATTCCAGCACTCATCATTGGAATGTTCAATTTGATTTTCTTAGTCAGGTAAGTGGTAAGATCAATCATATTAGGAGTAACTTCCGAATATGCAGGAACCAGCAAAACATCATCAAATGTAATTCCTTCACCGATAATTTTACCCATTTTCTCGTTTCCTCTCTTTCTTATTAAAAAGTGTGTAATATAATAAAGCCTTTAATTTCTCAATTCTAGCAAAAAAATAATATACTGTCAATTGTTAAAACAACTATTCCATTTTATATAAAAATATGTTATTCTTTTAAACGGACAACGGGGTCAACCAAGGGTGAACGTTGTCCTTTTTTCAAACAGAGGGGGAAAAAGGATGGAATTTCGACCGTGCATAGACATCCATAATGGCAAGGTCAAGCAGATTGTGGGCGGAAGTCTTAAGGATGAAGGAAATCAGGCAAAAGAGAATTTTGTGGCGGAGCAGGATGCCGCTTATTTTGCAGAATTTTATAAAAAAGATAAGATTCGTGGCGGACATATCATTCTGCTGAATCCGGCGGACAGTTCTTATTATAAAGAAACGAAACGTCAGGCACTGCTTGCACTTCACACCTATCCGGGCGGTATGCAGGTTGGCGGCGGCATTCATGCAGAGAATGCGAAAGAATTTATTGAGGCAGGAGCCAGTCATGTAATTGTGACATCCTATGTATTTAAGGATGGAAAAGTAAATTATAATAATCTGGAGAAAATTCTTGCAGCAGTAGGAAAAGAGCATCTGGTTCTGGATTTGAGCTGCCGGAAAAAAGATGGTGACTACTATATAGTGACAGACCGCTGGCAGAAATTTACCGAAGAGAAAATCACGCCGGAGTTATTAGATAAATTAAAGGAATATGCGGATGAATTTTTAGTACATGCAGTAGATGTAGAGGGAAAAGCATCCGGCATTGAAGTCCCACTGGCAGAAATGTTAGGAGACTGGGGCAGAATTCCAATTACATATGCCGGAGGAGTCGGCAGTTTTGAAGATTTAAAGCAGTTAAAAGAACATGGAAAAGGCAGGCTTAATGTGACGATAGGCAGTGCATTAGACCTGTTTGGCGGCAGAATGGCATATAAAGAGGTTCTGCAGTATATAAATCAAGTATAAGGAAAAGGAGAGCGGCAGTATGAAGTATACAAAACAGGATATTATCCGTATGGCAGATGAAGAAGATGTGGAATTTATCCGGCTTCAGTTTACGGATATGTTTGGAACCTTAAAAAATGTGGCAATCACACGAAGTCAGTTAGAGAAGGCACTGAATAATCAGTGTATGTTTGACGGCTCATCCATAGAAGGCTTTGTCCGGATTGAGGAGTCCGATATGTATCTTTACCCGGATTTAGACACATTTACTATTTTCCCATGGAGACCACAGCAGGGAAAAGTTGCAAGAATTATCTGTGACGTTTATTGTGTAGACGGAACACCTTTCGAAGGAGACCCAAGATACGTATTGCGGAAAGAGATTACGCGTGCAGCAAAGATGGGCTATACCTTTGATGTAGGACCAGAGTGTGAATTTTTCTTATTCCATACCGATGACAATGGCCAGCCCACAACCATTTCCCATGAGAAAGCAGGATACTTTGACTTAGGACCGGTAGACTTAGGTGAAAATGCAAGACGTGATATGGTGCTGACCTTAGAGGATATGGGATTTGAAATCGAGGCATCCCATCATGAAGTAGCACCGGCACAGCATGAAATTGATTTCCGTTATGATGAAGCATTGGCAACAGCCGATAAGATTATGACTTTTAAACTGGCAGTTAAGACCATTGCAAAGCGTCATGGCTTATTTGCAAGCTTTATGCCAAAGCCAAAATATGGAATCAACGGTTCCGGCATGCATATTAATATGTCACTTTCCCGGAATGGAAAAAATATATTTGATGACCCATCCGGTGAACTTGGTTTGAGCAAAGAAGCATATTATTTCATTGGCGGAATAATGAAACATATGAAAGGTATGTCCGCTATCACCAACCCACTGATAAATTCTTATAAGAGACTGGTTCCGGGCTATGAAGCACCGATTTACATTGCATGGTCTGCAACGAACCGCAGTCCGCTGATTCGTATTCCGGCATCCAGAGGAGCAGGAACCAGGGTGGAATTAAGATGTCCGGATCCGGCAGCCAATCCATATCTGGCATTGGCAGTATGCCTTGCAGCAGGCTTAGATGGAATTGAAAATAAGATTATGCCGCCGGAAGAGGTAAGAGAAAATGTATTTGAAATGAGACTTTCCAGGAAAGTGGAAAAGGGTATTGAATCACTTCCGGGAGATTTAATGGAAGCAATCGAAGAGTTCGAACACGATGATTATATCAAAGGGGTTTTAGGACCACATATTACAGAGAAATATGCAGAAGCCAAGAAGGCTGAGTGGGCGGACTACAGAGCCCAGGTGACACAGTGGGAGATTGATGAGTATCTGTATAAGATTTAGTTGATGTAAGAAAATGCTACAGGAGATAAGAACTTGATTAATGTTATTGTTGCATTCCCTAAGATAGAAAACGCCAAAAGTATAAAAAATATACTTGTGCGCAGTGGATTTCATGTAGATGCAGCAGTCACAACAGGGGCTCAGGCATTGCAGTATGCGAATTCGTTAGATGGAGGTATATTGGTCTGCAGTCCAAGATTTGTGGACATGATGTATACTGAACTGCATGAATATATTCCTGCTACATTTCAGATGCTTCTCGTTGCTTCGCCGGATATCTGCAATGAGCACGAAGTTGCTGATATTATGTGCCTTTCCATGCCGCTTAAGGTGCACGAACTGATACAGACGGTAGAGACCATGTCTTATACTATTACCAGAATGCGTAAGAAACGGCGTATGGAACCGAAGGTACGGAGCGAAGAGGAAAAACGCATGTTACAGGATGCCAAAGAACTTCTGATGGTACGGAATAACATGAGTGAAGAAGAAGCACACCGGTATATCCAGAAACGGAGTATGGATAATGGAACCGGACTCATCGAGACGGCACAGATGATTTTGAGCCTTATGCATGCATAAGTATGAAAAATAGGTTAAATATAGTAGATTATTTAGAGAGAAGAAAAGGAGATATTATGTATCAGATTAATGAAAACTACCAGAAATTACCAGGAAGCTATTTATTCAGTACCATTGCCAAAAAGGTAAATGCATTTACCCAGGCAAATCCGGATAAGAACATCATCCGTCTTGGAATCGGGGATGTTACCCAGCCAATCGCTCCGGCAATTATTGAGGCTTTACATAAGGCAGTTGATGAGATGGCAGATCCTGCAACCTTCCATGGATATGCACCGGATTTGGGATATGATTTCCTGCGTAATGCTATTGTAAAAAATGATTATCAGGCAAGAGGATGTGCAATCGAAGCAGATGAAATTTTCGTATCCGATGGAGCAAAGAGTGATTCTGGAAATATTCAGGAATTATTCGGACCGGATGTAAGAATTGCTGTATGTGACCCGGTATACCCGGTATATGTGGATTCCAATGTTATGGCTGGAAGAACCGGTACATATAACCCGGATACCCAGATGTGGAGCAATGTAATTTATATGCCATGTACCAGAGAAAATAATTTCGTGCCGGAATTCCCGAAGGAGACACCGGATGTAATTTATCTGTGCCTGCCAAATAACCCGACAGGAACAACCATCACCAAAGCACAGTTACAGGAATGGGTAGATTATGCCAATAAAGAAGGCGCACTGATTATCTATGATGGTGCTTATGAAGCATACATTTCAGAAGCAGATGTGGCTCATACCATTTACGAATGTGAAGGAGCACAGACCTGTGCCATCGAGATTAAGAGCTTTTCAAAGAATGCAGGATTTACCGGAGTACGTCTTGGATATACTGTAGTACCAAAGGATTTGAAATGCAATGGCGTATCTTTACATGATATGTGGGCAAGACGTCACGGCACCAAATTCAACGGCGCACCTTATATCGTACAGCGTGCCGGTGAAGCAGTATATTCCGAAGCTGGAAAAGCACAGTTAAAAGAACAGGTTGCATATTACATGAAAAATGCAAGCGTAATTAAGAGCGGTCTGAAAGAAGCAGGCTTCGAAGTATTCGGTGGTGTAAATGCACCATATATCTGGTTAAAGACACCGGAGCAGATGACATCCTGGGATTTCTTTGATTACCTCTTAGAAAATGCCAATGTAGTAGGAACACCGGGATCCGGATTCGGACCAAGCGGAGAAGGATACTTCAGACTGACAGCATTCGGAACATATGAGAATTCAGTTGCAGCATTAGAGAGAATTAAGGCATTATAAGTCAGTATCATAAGGATATACGAAAATATGGAAATATGGAAGGGACAGTGATTTTAATTGCTGTCCCTTTTTGGCATCCGATATAACAGGCAATACGGACATTTTGACAATGAGAAAAGAGAATATGTAATTGACCGGGTGGATTTGCCGGCATCCTGGACAAACTACCTTGGCGTAAAAGATACCTGTGTGGTCGTAAATCATACAGCGGGGGCTATATGTTTTACAAGACACCGGAGTATCATTGTGTAACAAGATTCCGGGCGAATGGAGTTCCAATGGATCGTCCGGGACATTATGTATATATCCACGATGAAGAAGACGGAGATTACTGGAGTGTTTCCTGGCAGCCGGTTGGCAAATCACTGGATGAAGCAAAATATACCTGCCGTCATGGAATGAGTTATTCCAAATACAGCTGTGATTACAAAGGAATTGCAGCAGAGCAGACCTTAGTTGTTAAGATAAAATTTTACCCGAAGATGTACGATTGGCACATGAAATGACAGAAAGGTTAAAAATTTTATCAAAGTATTCTTTTCCTAAAAAACCTTCTTACGGAAGTAATAAATGCGACAAACGGAAACATTATTTTAGCATCAACCATATTTGGAAACACACCAAAGGTTGCAGAAAAGAACTATTATGTAGGAACAAATTTAGCGGTTGCAAAACAGGCATTAAATGAAAGACATTTTCTTAACCCAAAATAGCGAAAATCTGGTTAAGAAAGCAAGAATTTAAGAATTAGAAAAATGCTGTAAACCCGCATAAATCAAGGCTTACAGCATCCAAAAAAATAGAGCGATAGACGGGGCTCGAACCCGCGGTCTCGACCTTGGCAAGGTCGCGCGTTACCAACTACGCCACTATCGCATTTGTGCTGAACACGAAACTTACTATACTATAAGAAAAAGGGTTTGTCAAGTGTAATATTAGAAAAGTTTTCACATAAAATACAATAAGCAAGAAAGCAGGAGGACTCCCTTGAGTGCAAAGACAAAGATTGTAGTGCTTCATATGAAGGAACTGATTTACACAGGAATTTTTGCGGTACTTGGAATATTACTGGTATTATTGTTGGTCTATATGTTTTCTCCGGATAAAGATGAGGAGAGCCGGGAGACCATGAAATATGTGGCAGGGGTATATACGTCTTCCATCATATTTAATGATAAAACCGTGGATGTGGAGGTTGTGGTGGATGAGAATAAAATCAATTCCATTTCGCTGGTAAATCTCGATGAAACTGTAACCGCAATGTATCCGTTGATGCAGCCGGCACTGGATAATTTGAAAGAACAGATATATGAAAATCAGTCAACGGATAATCTCAGCTATTCCGATGATAACCAGTATACGTCCATGGTGCTGATTCACGCCATTGATGATGCCCTGGAAAAAGCAGCGGCTGCCCCGGAGACAGAGGCGGAGTAACAGTATAAAATGATACGACAGAAATAGCAAAAAGAAAACAAGAAAAAGGCTTGTCAGTGCCGGGACCAAAAAGCTATAATAATGAAATGGAGAATACAATACAATATGAATTGACACCAAAAAAAGTAAAGAATATTATCATCCGGGTAAAAGCCAATGGCGTAGTAGCAGTAACGATGCCCTATCGCATGAGCAAAAAGAAAGTGGATGCATTTGTGCAGAGCAAGGCGGAGTGGATCCGCATGATGCAAAAGAAGCTTGCAAATCAGCAGAGGATAGATGTGGATGCACTGGAGTGGAACCGGCAGAAAGAGCAGTATTTAAGAGATATACTGCTGAGGGAGTATGAACTGTTTCGGGCTTATCATATTTCTATGCCAACGGTCAGATTCCGCAGCATGACCAGCCGCTATGGAAGCTGCTGCAAGGCAAAGGCATCCATTACTTTGAATAAAGTACTGGCAGACCTTCCGTTAGAATGCGCAGAATATGTTGCTGCTCATGAACTGGCACACCTGGTAGAAGCAAATCACAGCAGACGATTTTATCAGGTGCTGGATACTGTGATGTCAGATCATAGAATACGAGAAAAAAGGTTGAGAGAATATGCGTTATTCCATGGAAAACGCGAGCATGAAGGTGGAAGTTGAGTCCCTTGGGGCAGAACTGAAATCTGTGCTTGGAAAGAAAAGTAACATTGAGTACATGTGGTGCAGCAATCCGGAGTATTACAAACGGAGTGCACCAAACCTGTTTCCGATTGTTGGAAGCTTAAAAGACGGAGTCTATCATTATCAGGGAAAGACTTATGAGATGGAATTAATCTATCATATGAGTGGCAACAGACTGGAAATCACATGGAACATTAAGAATACCGGCAAGGGAAAAATGTGTATTTCCCGGAAGCTCCGTTATTTGGACTCTGGTCAGCAGAGAAGAAGAATGCACCATATGCAGCCATTGAACCTTGGTTTGGAAGATGCGATAAAGAGGATTTTAACGGAAGTTTGGAAGAAAGGGAATGGGGACATGCGTTAGCACAGGGTGCATGCTTTCAGGCAGCATACACCATAGAAATTGCAGGAGAAGATTAATTTTCATGCATTTTCTTATCTTCCGCTAAGAGTTCTTCATGAAGTGCAATGGAATCCCAGTTGATATTGTGCTCCGTGAGAACGGCTTTCAGACCGATTCTGGTAAGATGAAGCTTTTTAAATTCCACCAGGAAACGGTCTAAAAGAGCATTATCAAAGCCTTTGAATACCAGCATTTCGTCGGTGAAACCATCGCCGGTATAGGCCTCTTCTTTCAAAGGGAAGCCATCAATCCCTGCGAGGGCACCTAAAGTCTGATTATATTGTTCTTTGGTGATAATACGGATTTTTATTTTTAACCGGAGGCAGAGCATTTTTAATGTTCTGCCTTTGCTGTTTTCTAAATTGTAAAATAATAAAACTGGATGCATAAGGGAAAACTCCTTTCTTAAAGAGGTAGAAAAAATCTGCCATTCAGCCATAAAGTATAAGGTTTCCGGGGGAAAATGGCAAGTATAAAAGATTGCATTTTTATATATTTTTTATTATAATGAAAAATCATAGTTAAAAGTGGGATAAAACGCAAAAAAGTTGGTGTGAATTATGGCAGATATTACAACAGAAGAATTAGAAGAATTAGAAAATGAAGTGGTGTCTAAGGATGACAACATAAAGACCATGCAGGAATTCGTCAGTCCGGAGAGCCTGTATCAGGAGCTGATTGCCAGTGTGAAGAAATATCACCCATCGACAGATATTTCTTTGATTGAAAAGGCATATAAGACAGCGGATACGGCACATAAGGGACAGGTACGAAAATCCGGTGAAGCATATATCATTCATCCGTTGTGTGTGGCAATTATTTTAGCGGAGCTGGAGCTGGATAAAGAGACTATCGTAGCCGGACTGCTTCATGATGTCGTAGAGGATACCGTCATGACAGTAGAGGAAATTGCTTCCGAGTTCTCAGAAGAGATTGCCCTTTTGGTGGATGGCGTTACAAAGCTGGGCCAGTTATCTTATGATGCGGATAAAGTCGAGGTTCAGGCAGAGAACTTAAGAAAAATGTTCCTTGCCATGGCAAAGGATATCCGTGTTATCTTAATCAAGCTGGCAGACCGGCTGCACAATATGCGTACGTTAAAATATATGACACCGGAGAAGCAGAAGGAAAAAGCAAGAGAGACCATGGACATCTATGCGCCGATTGCACAGCGTCTTGGTATTTCTAAAATTAAAATCGAATTAGATGACCTTTCCTTAAAGTATCTGGAGCCGGAAGCATATTATGATCTGGTAGAAAAGGTTGCACTTCGTAAGAGTGTCCGTGATGATTATGTGCAGAGCCTTGTAAAAGAAGTGAGTAAACATATTGAAAATGCAGGAATCAAGGCACAGATTGATGGAAGAGCAAAGCATTTCTTTTCCATTTATAAGAAAATGGTCAATCAGCATAAGACCTTAGACCAGATTTATGATTTATTTGCCATAAGAATTATTGTGGATAATGTCAAGGACTGCTATGCAGCACTGGGTGTCATCCATGAGATGTATAAACCAATCCCGGGACGTTTTAAAGATTATATCGCTATGCCAAAGCCAAATATGTATCAGTCCCTCCACACCACACTGATTGGACCGACCGGACAGCCGTTTGAGATTCAGATCCGTACCTATGAGATGCACCGTACCGCTGAATATGGTATCGCTGCGCATT
>ENA-OVAL01000421-OVAL01000421.1-human-gut-metagenome-genome-assembly--contig:-NODE-421-length-10039-cov-7.409956_pt1 | contig 10039 bp, 10 predicted proteins | sample MGYA00242095_ERZ508980 | MGnify/ENA primary metagenome ERZ508980 (study PRJEB26280, sample SAMEA2531411) | human gut metagenome | biome: human gut; feature: human-associated habitat; material: faeces... | reverse complement strand
TGAGGGCTTCCGTGATGTCGCTTTTCAGCGTCGTGGGGGTCGGGTTGCCGTCAGCATAGCGGATTTCACCCGTCAGCAGTTGTTCCGTGCCGGTCACACCCAGCAGCCGCACCGTGGCTTTCCACTTGCCGGCATCGTCACCTTCGGTTATCTTGGTGAAGGGCAGCACGACGTTCGAAGCGGCTCCGTAGGTATTGGTAGCGAAGTCGAGTGTTCCGGCTGCACCCGTCAGATGGGCAACAATCTCCGTGATGCGTCCGGCGGCATCACCCGTCGGTTCGACGACAAGCGTCAGTTCGCGTACCTGCTGCTTCATTGCGGCGGTCAGCGGATAGTCCTTGTCGTTCTCGATGCTCACCTGTTCCGTATAGGTGAAGAACCATCCCGGGGCATTGTTCACAAAGGCATCCGTGCCTGCCCGGGTTCCCGTGGCTGCGGCAATGGTGGCTGTGGTGCCGTTCACCGTGATTCCTTCAGCCGGGTTCCACACCGCAAGGGTGTAGCTGCCCGGAGCAAACAGATGGTCGGGGGCATGGGTGGCGGAAGTCTCCGTACCCGTATAGTCGCCCATGGTGACCGTCCACGTGGCAGGTATGTTGATACCCTCACCGCGTGCCGACCAGTCGGCTGTCACCGCAATCTTCCCGTAGTCGGGATGCGGCGTGTCATAAAGCGTGTCCTTCACGCAGGAAGAGAGCAGCACGGCGGCTGCCATTCCCATCATATTTATATATTGTCTTGCTTTCATACTCTATTCCTCCGTATTAGAATAACTTCCATACCAATGTCACACCGGCGTTGATGGGGCCACACCAATTTTTTGTCTCGTTGCCACAGCGCACGCGCACACCATCGATGACTTCATATTTTTCGAAATCGGCATTCAGGTAGCCCAAACCGAGGTTGAAATCAAGATCTAATGCCTTGTTCAGTCGCAGCTGATAGCCTGTGGTGATGCCGCCACCCATCAGGTCGCCCTGCTTGCCTGTTTCGGAGAGCTTGTAGTTGAACTGTCCGGCCTTGAACAGCGCGCCCAGATACCAGGCTTTCTTCTCACCCATATAGTAACGCACTTCCGGAGCCACTTCCCAGAGTGCATAGCGGCGGTCTTTGTCGCTCCAGCTCCAAGAAGTCCACGAGCCGTTTACGGCAATGCCCCACGATGGGCAGATGCGCCATTCAAGTCCTAAATCTGGTGTCAGGGTAGCCCAGCGCAGCAGGTTGGCACGCAGGGAGAGATGATAATCAGTTGTGATTTTGGTTTCCGACGGCGTGTCGGCAAGTGTATTTTGTTGAGCGGCTTTCTCGGCTTCTGCCTTTTCAGCGGCAAGTCGGGCTTCTTCCGCCTTGCGCTGCTCTTCGGCAAGCCGTTCCTGCTCGGCACGCTTCTCGGTTTCTAAGCGTTCGGCTTCCGCCTTGCGTCGTGCTTCCGCTTCCGCATCCGTCACGGCTGTTTCCTTTACCGGTACCGTCAGGCGCACGGTGACAAAATCACCCTCAGTCGCATGGTTGTGGGTAATGAAGTTTTCTTCCTTGATTTTCGCGCGTGTAATCAGTTCTGATTTCACACGATTGGCACGAATCTTCGCTGTTGCAAGGTTCTTGACTTTACTGCCCTGCGATTTGCAGTATCCGTCAACCAATAGCGGCAGTTTACCGTCAAGAATTGTTGCTTTGTTGTTTTCGATATATTCCAACAGGCGGGCAAGTTCCGTGTCGTTGCTTTTCCAAGGCACGTAGAACATGTCCTTCTGCGGAACGAATCGGAAGATGCAGGTCGTGTCTGCTTTCTGCTGCGCAATGACAGGAAAAGTGACCGTCATCAGCCACAGAAATAAGGTAAGAAAAGTGATTTTTCTGCTCATATAAACTTGAATTTATTATCTTTGTCTTCCCCAAAGTTAATAAAATGTCATTAAGCGCAAGAAAAAACACACAAAATTTTTCTGTTAAAATACAGTGTTTTTCTTTTACCTTTGCACCCAGGAATCAAGTTAGGATATTTGGTTAATGGGTGTTAAGGTGAACTATCTTTCTTTCAAGGTATGCCCTTTCTCATGTCATAGTCCTTATATAATCCAGCCAACTTTCTTGATTCCATTTAACTATTAAATGTCAAAATTATGGATAAAGAACTTTACATAGGCGTGGATGTCTCAAAGCAGACTCTCGACCTTGCTTATTATGACGGAGAAAGCATTGATTGGAAGAAAGCCCATATAAAGGTGAGCAACAACAATGCAGGTTTCAAGAAAATTGGTTCATGGGTGGCAAAGGTAAGCAAGGGGTTTGATATAGTCTTGTTCTGTATGGAATATACAGGACTTTACACCCAAGACTTTAGACTGTGGTTGGAAGAGAAACATTATATTTATAGGATGGTGGAACCTCGCAAGATGCATCGCTTTGAGCCAGACTTGGATGATGGACTGCGTTCGCTCGACCGCATCAAGACTGACGAGCTTGATTCTTTCCGCATAGCCATTTACTGTGAGCAGAACCACAGAAAGATTCTTCGCAACCCATCAAAACTTCCTCCTCCTGTATATTTTAAGTTGAAGAGGCTTTTGGCGGAACGCAAGCAGACAGTCAAGCAGTCAGTCCTTTACAAGCAGCAGCTTCATGATATATGTGCGTATGACACAGATTTGTCTGTGGAACGTAAGAATGGGCAACTTAAAACGCTCAATGATGCACTTAAAGGCATAGACAATGAAATTGACATGTACATAAAAGAAGATGCGGACATCAGCAAGAACTTTTCCCTGCTGACATCAATACCTGGTATTGGGCGTGTTGTCGCACTTGAAACCATTGTCTTGACCGAAAACTTCATGGCAATAGATAACCCACGTAAATACGCTTGCTATATTGGTGTCGCTCCTTTCAAGAAAGAATCTGGTACATCTGTGAGAAAAGGCTCGTCAGTCTCTAAGAAAGGTTTTAAACAGGCAAAGGCAGATTTGTCCATTGCCTGTTTGGTTTGCATGCAGCACATTCCGAACATCAGAGATTACTGGGAACGCAAGAGAAAGGAGAAATGCAGTGGAATAGTGTTTAATGCAATCAAGTTTAAGATGATACTCCGTATGTTTGCCGTTATAAAACGAGGTACTCCGTATGTGGAGACGGACAATTATCGAAATGGGAAAAACAAGCAACCAGGAGTGAACTAACAGTGTTTTAAGACCATCACTATACCATGATAGAGTCTCTTGGTTGCTTTTGGCACTACCTTTGCGAGGAATCCTCAAAAGGAAGGAACTCCAGACAGAGGTAGTGAACTTTTTAATCTTAGGCAAAGCCCTTTCCCTTGATATAGTCTCCTCTGCCCGAAATGTCAGACTCAGTGCCTTTTAGGGAATTAGCTGTCCGTCCCAGCTTTTAAAAGATTTGGCTTATCCTGACATAGAGAGTTCCTTTCGTAAAGCGGTGCAAAGATATGAAAAATAAATCATTTGTAGGCATTGACATCTCTAAAAATGTCATAGATGTATCTATATTTCGTGAGGACACCAACATCAAAATGTTCCCTCATGAGGTGTTCAACAACACTCGCAAGGGATTTGGCGATATGTGCTCATGGCTCAAAAAGAGCCGTGTGGTACTTTCCCAAGCCCTGTTTGGCATGGAATTTACAGGTTGCTACTCCTTGGACTTGGAAAAATTCCTCACGTCCAAGAATTACTCTTTCTGTATGCTTAGTACACGTATAGTAAAACATCATCCTATGGGGACAATAGATAAGCGAGACAAGAATGACTCTGCAAAGATAGCTGACTTCCTCTATCGTTATGATGGCACGGAATGTGCCAAGCCATACAAGTTGCCAAGCAAGGCTATGCAACAATTGAAGCAACTTGTCAATGAGCGTAAGTTCCTTGTGGAGCAACGGACAAACTTTATGAACCGAATGCAGATGTTTGAAACGAAAGAGGATTCTGCCATGTATGAGAGCTACATTAAAAAGCTCAATCATGACATTGAGAAGATAGATCAGGAAGAGTGTGAATTAATGTCCAAGGAGGAAGATGTCTTTGACACTTTTCAGAATCTGTTGACGATACCAGGAATTGGTTTTGTCAATGCAACAAACATAATTGCCATCACACGAAACTTTACCGCTTTTGACACAGCTCGGCAATATGCGAGATATGTTGGCGTAGCTCCATGCAGTCACACTTCTGGTACCAGTGTGAAATGGCGTGCCCGACCTTCCGCACACTGTAACGGTCAAGTGAAAGCTGACCTGTCTATGGCGGCATTGAGAGCTGTTGAGTACGATGTGGAAATGCAAATGTTTTATAATCGAAAGTTAGGAGGCAGAAAAGATTCTGATACTAAGCGTAAGGCATTGAATGCCGTCAAGTTTAAGCTCATTCGCAGAATGTTTGCCATAGGCAAACAAAAGAGAAAATGGGAAGTGTTGAACACCTCTGACGACAGAAAGAACTTACATATTGAAAAGTCCAAAGCAAGTGAACTATAACAATGTACCATTGTCTCTTATAGTCTTGTGAGGACAGATACGGATAACTAATTAGGAATCGAGCAAAAAGCTATTAAAAGAAAGAGTTCCGTATCGTTTTTTGTAACAGAAAAGTCAAAAATTGTCTTCTTCTGCTACAGGGGTAGGTATGCCTATATGCTTTCTGGGGGCTATTTTGCTTATTTTAACACAAAAAAGCTCTCAAAAATTTGGTGATGTCTTAGGAATCATGAGCCGAGGAGCGGAAAAGAAAGTGGCAAAGAAACCGTCTTTTCCTTATCTGCGATGCTTGAAAGGCTTATTTCTACGTTATATCTGATTTTCTGAAAAATAATCTTAAATTTAATGCCCAAAAACCATACATCTCGTCTTTTATTTGTATTTTTGCAAAAGAATTACGAATTTAAGCACGAAAGATATGATATTACAATTTAAAGTAAAGAACTTCCTTTCGATAAGAGAAGAGCAGACGCTGGATTTTACGGCTTCTGCTGACAAAACGTATGAAGACTACGCTGTTGTTAAAATAAAAGGTGTTCGCATTTCCAAGTTGGGTGTTGTTTATGGACCAAACGCATCTGGCAAGAGCAACATCCTCAAAGCTTTTGCTTGGTTCATTTTTTATTTGGCTGCGAGTCGTTCCAAGAAACCTGGTACAGGCACTGGACTGACACCATTCATGATGGATGAGGATAGCCGAAACCAAAATTCATCATTTGAATTGATTTTCTATATTGGTGATGTCAGATATGATTATTCCGTTGTCCTGAACAACCAAAAGATTTATAAGGAAGAACTGTACTTCTATCCCAATAACCGCCGTGCGCTCTTTTATGAGCGTACATGGAATGAGGACAAGGGCAACTCTTCGATTTCTTTCGGACCGTTGCTGAAGTTGTCTGCAACACAGAAACTGTTCATAGAGTCAAATTGTATTTCCAATGCTACGGTACTCACAACCTATAAGAATGCAAACGTTGAGAAGAATGTTGAACTTGACAAGGTTTTCAATTATTTTGAAAGCGAGTTCATGCCTTTGCTCAGCAAGAATGATAATCTTGGACAGTTGGCTAACGATGTGGTAAGATTGGATGCTGACAGCAAGAAGTTTATCTGCGAGATGCTTGAAAAGGCTGATTTCAACATTTCCGACATTTACATCAAGGAAGAAAAAGGTGAGGTTTCTGAGGAAGCAATGGAGAAGTTCAGAAAGATTGCAAAAATCTTACATATCCCGGAGCCACAGGACAAGAGCATATCTACAGAAGAGCTGTTCTTCACCCACAAGACACCTTTTTATACGGGAAGTCTTTCCAATATGGTGGAATCGGAAGGTACCAACCGTATGTACGGTTTGTCTGCCCTGCTTTTCACTTTAATAAGAAACAATCAGATATTGCTGTGTGACGAGTTGGAAAACTCGCTGCATTACGACTTGTTCACCCATATTATCAAGACATTCCTTGTCAACTCGGATAGAGCACAATTGATATTCTCTACCCATAGTCTTATGCTCCTTGACGAGGATTTCATCCGCAGGGATATGGTGTATTTTGCCAGCAAGAACGAATCGGGAGCGACAGAGATTTATCGTGCCAAGGATTTCGGTCTTCATAAGGAAGTGTCCATCCTCAATGCTTACAGAGCAGGTAAGTTGGGAGCAAAGCCTCAATTGGGAAGTATATTTATTGACGAATAAGAAAGGAGGTCAGCATGGAACAGAGACCGCTTGAATATACCGTCAAAATCTATTGTGAGGGTTTTACGGAATGGTACTATTTTGAATGGTTGCGCACCAACAACCGTTTCAAGTTCTCTATGGAGCCGGACATTCCAAAGAACAGCCGTAGCTCATATAAGCAGAACTTGAAGCTCATAGACAAGGAACTTCGCAAGAACCCACAAGAACGTGCCGATGCGATATTTCTCGTCATCGACACCGATACCTTGGCCAAGAACAAAGCGCAATATGCCATTTATCAAGAAGCAAAGGAGAAATACAAGAAACAAGGGGTGATTTTCATCGAGAGTCACCCTTGCATCGAGATTTGGTTTCTTTATCACCTCATGGACAAGTTTGCACGAACCAACTTCGAGACATACGAGGCTTTGCGTCCAGCCATTGAGAGCGTATTGCCGAAATACGAGAAGACGGCTCGCTATTATCAGAAGAATAGCCAATTCCGTGAGAGCATATTGAAAAGCCAAACAAACAGGGAAAAGGCAATAGACTTCTCTATCAAGGCATGTAAATACGAGCCTATTGAAAATGAGATTGCCAATTACACAGAAGTGTTCAAGGCTATATATTTCTTCCGTTTGCTGCAAAAGTTTGCAGAAATTAGATTACTATTGGCAGAAAAGCTACGTACCAATGTTGCCATTCAACCAAATATCGCGAGCCATAAATCTTTAGCTATCACGCATAACGAAAATATGATTTGCACATTGAAATATACGGGTACAATACTCAAATGTATTTTTGTGGATGGACAAACTTTTGACGTTGATGATACTAAACCATTGGATATAGCAGATTCAATAATAGGATATATTGCAGAAATCATAAAATAACTGCATATATAATAAGGTGTAGGACTATCTTTTTAATTGAAGTCTTACACTTTACACCATTCAATACACACATTCACTTCGTTCGGTATAAAAAGCTCGTATCGTTCGACATAAACACCGAACGATACGAGACAACTATCAATTCTTTCAGGATGCTTTACGACTAAGAACCAACAACTTAGAAACTACGGTTGCAAATCCCTATATTCAGAAACCGCATTGAAGCAAGGGCAAGCCTTTTGTGGGTTCAAGTCACGATGACCGACAATAACAGCCAGCGGATATGTTTTCTTTAGACGCATAATCAATTGCCGTATGGCTGTTTTCTGTGCATCCGTTCTTGTGTCCTTGGATTTTCCGACTGCGTCTAAGCCTCCCTCATAGCAGATGCCGATGGAATACTTGTTGTGGTTCACGCAGTGGGCACCAATTTGTTCAATAGGTCTGCCGTTTTCAACTGTTCCGTCACGACGGACAACATAGTGATAGCCGATTGTGCGCCAACCGCGAGCCTTGTGCCATTGTGTAATGTCTTTTGCCGAACTCAGTTGGTTGGGACGAACCGCAGAGCAGTGTATAATGATAAGTGTAACTGTTCTCATGATTCTTCGTTTTTGTTGTTTGATACTTTTCCGCTGTGATAATCCAATCCTGCCAAGGCAGCACTGAAAGTAAGCAGTTCACCAAAGGCTGTCAATACAGTTGGGTCGATGTAACCTTTTGGGGGAATGAACATGGCGGAGATTATTAACCCTACACCAAGCACGGCCAGTATGAACGAGGCTGCAAGGTGCAATTTTGTATGTCTGTATTTCTTGATTGCCATCAATGTTGTTTTTTAAATTCTGTAGCCATCAATATAAAAGGTGGCTACCGAAAATGTTAGTTGATGTATTCCAATTATTCCTTGCTGTCTGTGTCGACAGGTTTATCGTTCAGTTGGTTGATGTCTACAAACGATGCAACCTTACGTATTGAAACAGAATCCAAGGCATACGAACGCTTTTGGTTCGGCCAGAAACGGAGGTGTACTTTCATCACATTGTCGGCAGTGAACTCCTTTTCAGTAGGGCTGCCGTAGGTCTCAGGACTCAGATAGAACGTGCCGAGGTCTCCGAAGCGCACACGCTTGGAGTCTTTCACAAGCTCCACGAGACAGTCGCAAGCTGCCATCAATACGCCGAGGATAGTTGCACGATCGAAAGGTGAACCGTGGTTGCTGATGTGCTGTGCAAACTCCTCCGTAGAGAGGGTTTCAGTGTAGACGAAGCGTCCGTACCATCTGCCGTATGCAGCAGAACTCTTGTTGTTGTTCTTGTACTTCTTTGTGATTAACTTTGCCATAATACTTTGATTTTTAGATGTTGTACATGTTTACAATTCTCGTTGCTATCATGGATAGCGTGCTTGCAAGCGGACAACCATTTATCGGATGTCTGATGCAAAAGTACAACATTGGCAGAGCGAAATCAAGCGTATGGAAAAACGGGAAAGTGGCGTGGAAAAACAAAGGTGAACCACACTATGTATGCAGTTCACCTCAAAATGGCGTTATAAAAGGACTTTCACTAAGCATGTTTGCGCTTCGCTAATTCTTGATAATATTCAGTCCCGTGGAAAATTTCAACCACCTTTAGAAAATCCTTAATAAAGAAGTCTTTCTTCCAACGCTCTCCCTTGAAGTTGCTTGAAATAGGTTCTTTCATAAGATTGTTGCGAAAATCGCCCATTGTCACTGTAAGGCGATTGTGGAAAGTACGCTCGGTTGTGTCTAATTTCTCTACAAGAACTTTCTCCTTGACGAACTCAAAGAATGGCTTTTTACATTTCTCGCTGAAAATATAATTGGCCAACCTTTCCCATTCCACAAGAATGAACAAGTAAGCTATCAGGTCGATAGGCTTCTTGTAATACCCATCAAGTGTTTCTGTCGGCAATGCGCCAAAGAACTTTTGGAAGATATACAGAAAGCAATCCGACAATTTGTTTTCGTCAACAAAAGGTCTGAAAAGATTATATACAGGTATTCCTGTTTCGTCATCCGGTAAAGCATCATGTATTTTCTTTCCGAAGTCAGCCAGTCTTTTTGTTAATTCAGCATGCGCCTTTACCAAAACGAGGTATTCCTCTTCAAGTTCTTTCTTGGTGCTTTTGCGCTTGCACTTATTCCCATGTTTCTTCTTGGATTTCTTAATAGGCCCAATAGGTAAATGAGCCCCATTCCTTCTGTGTCTTTTGTATTCTTCTGGAACATTCGTAATTATGCAACTGCCGAGAATAGAAGAGTCTTCGCCTTCTTCTATATGAAGAGGCGGTGTTATCGGGTCTATTACAGTAAATGTTGAGGAGTGTTCTTGCCACGTTTCCTTTTTGAATATAATGTCAGCAGCACTGCGTGGCTGACGAGACTGGATTTTTCGGATGATTTCAACGGTATAGCCTTTTTGGCGAAGTTCTTCTATTTCTGATTTTTTCAGAATGCGTACACGTGTAACACCAACACCCAATGAGGTCTTGACGAGTGGTTCACCAGGAGTTTTTACACTAAACTGTTTCCATAGGGGTGTCTTGCGTCTGCCCCATTGATTGTTCTTGATAAATCTTTTCATAAGACACATATTTTAATTGTTAAACAAAAACTTCCTTTTGCTCAACCATCACAGGCGCAAAGAACCTCTTCCTTTGCTTTGTTTCCTGCGCTCTAAATATGTGTGAAATTGTAGTTACCGCAAATGTAGCGAAAGTTATTCGCTTCGCCAAATTTTCAGATGACTATTTTTAGAAAGTTGGCAACTTTCTTGTAGAAATCAGGCAACTTTCCATATGAAATCAGGCAACTTTCTAAAAATCGGCCTGCAAAAGTGAAATTTATTGCATTGGTTGTTGTTTCTTAACACAAGAATCATTAACTTTGCGAAAGTATAGTCTCACATTGGATTTTTGTCCGTTGTTGAACCACAGAACATATTGTCGAAC
>ENA-OVAL01000403-OVAL01000403.1-human-gut-metagenome-genome-assembly--contig:-NODE-403-length-10385-cov-16.142788_pt1 | contig 10385 bp, 5 predicted proteins | sample MGYA00242095_ERZ508980 | MGnify/ENA primary metagenome ERZ508980 (study PRJEB26280, sample SAMEA2531411) | human gut metagenome | biome: human gut; feature: human-associated habitat; material: faeces... | reverse complement strand
GTGCGCGCGTATCCTTATATATGCACAAGTACGATGATGCCATCAAGTATGCATCTAAGGTAATCGGCAGTAAGTATTATACATTGGAGAAGGCTTCTTCCAACACCTATTCAAACCAGGTGAACGATTATAAGTATATCTGGACCTATGGTGATTCGCGTGAGGCTATCTGGAAGGTAGGTTTTACCGTGAACAGCTATGGCGGTGCACTGGGTACCATCTTCGATAACTACAACTATGTAACTTATCGCCCTGACTATGTGCCTGAGACATGGGTCATCAACTCATTCGACGCCAATGACCTCCGTGCTGCAGCCATCTTCACAACCCGTGTAACAGGTTATGAGCACGGTTTGCAGTGGCCTTTGCTGAGCAAGTATTTCGGCGATGCAGAATTCCTGAGCAACAATATCCTGCATGTTCACCAGCCAATGGTATTCCGTCTCTCAGAGCAGTATCTGATACGTGCTGAGGCTTACGCCATGAAGGGGGACTATAGTAAGGCAGGTAAGGACATCTCTACCTTGCGTACAGCCCGCTACTCATCTTATGGTGGTAACACCTCGATGAGCGAGAGCAACGCCATGAAGATAATCGAGGCAGAGCGCGTGAAGGAACTCTATATGGAAGGCTTCCGTCTGAACGACCTCAAGCGCTGGCACAAGGGATTTGAGCGTAAGGCTGCCGACCAGCCTGCTGCCAACTTCGTGCAGAGCAGTCTGAAGGTTGAAAAGGACGACCCTCTCTTTGTCTGGCCAATTCCTCAGCATGAGCTTGAGGCACCAGGTTCTGAGATTCAGCCTAATGAAAGTAACAAATAAAATAAAGAGACGATCATGAAGAAAATAATGATGGGATGTTTGGCAGCCGTAGCTGCACTCATCGCTCTTGTGAGTTGTTCACAGGATTATACCACTTATGCTGGTCCAAGTCATATCATGTTCTCTGATACGCTCTATCAGTATGCTGTACAGGAAAGCAATGAGGTTTTCAATGTGCCTGTATCAGCAACCGAAAAAGCTGACTACGACCGCACCTTCGGCGTGGAGGTAGTAGACAAGCAGAGCAATGCCATCGAGGGTAAGCATTACCGTATCCTCAACAACACCGTTACAATCAAGGCGGGCGAGATGGTAGGAAATGTGAAGGTCCAGGGTATCTATGATAACATCGGCAAGACCGACTCGCTCGGCTTCACCCTGAAACTGGTGATTCCGGAGAAGTATAACTGGACAGATCTCTATAAGGACTATGCCCACGTGGTAATGCAGAAGTCTTGTCCTTTCGATATCCACAACTTCTCTGGCTGGTGCATGGTAACATCTACCTTCTACAGCAAGTATCTGAACAACGTAAACAACCGTCTGATCAAGACAGAGGTAGTGGAAGGCGAGGAGAATACCGTTCTGCTGAAGGATGTTTACTATAAGGGCTACAACCTGAAGTTGAAGTTCAGCACCAAGAACGTTCTTGAGCCAAAGGTAGAGATGGACGACCAGATAGCTGGTGAAACCGGCGAGGCGTTCGGTACCATCTATGGAGACGGCAAGTTGCGCATCAGCCAGCCTTCTCTCTATACCTCTTATTATAACACCTGCCAGAACTATGTATTGCAGTATGTCACCATGAGTGTTGACAACAAGGATGGTTCAACCTTCGGCAACGTAGGAACCTTCATCACCATGTATGAATGGATCAGCGATGCAGAGGCAGAGAAATTGAAAGAACAAGGATATTAATCGTAGAATAAAAAGAAAATGAAAACATTGATTTCAAAATATTGGCTCGTATTGATGGCGCTGGTATCAGTGACTCTGTTCACAGCTTGTTCCAGCGATGACGATGCCGTAACTCCTGTGTTCCCACAGGTAAAGACTATCGGCGGTGCAGCTGGCGCTGAGTTGAACTTCACCTTCGATGCTAACGAGAGCTGGAGCCTTTCTTCAGACAAAATCTGGTGTAAACTGGTGCAGGGCGAGAAAACAGACGCCTTCGTACTCAATGGTACTGCAGGCAAGCAGACCATCAAGGTTAAGATTACTGGTGATGATGCCAGCGATGATATGAGCGTGGCTCAGCTCTTCCTGAATATGGGTGGTCAGAAGGTTGCCATCGCTGAGGTTAAGCGTTCGGCTGCCGACCATATACTGACGGTTTACGATGCGGATGGCAATGAAATCACCAAGACAGGTATCACTGTAGGTTACAATGTATACACCAAGTTTACCGTAAAGTCAAACTTCCGTTTTGCGGTTACCAATACTCCAGCTTGGGTAGACTTGGAAGGCGGCTTCCTGGTAGGTACACCTAACAAGGATGCTGTAGGCGGTGTTGCCTTCAAGGAGAATCAGGGCGTAAGTGCTAAGTATGCCATCGCTAAGGACGGCAACTACACCATCACCTTCACTTCTGAGGATGGCAAGGCTGCTGTAACCATACCTGTTATCTATAATGGTATGACCACCAGCACCATGGATGTTACTTATCCAACCTCTTCACAGTGGGCAGTATGGAATGTATCTCTCGATGGTAAGGTGTTCACTCAGAATGGTTCTAGCCTGAATGGTGGTGATACCAACGATTTCACCTTCTACAACTTCGTTCCTTTCACCCTCAAGACCTTGGGTGATGCTTACCAGCTGGTAGTCTTCGATAAAAAGGAAGATGGTCTGCGCGAGGAAACATCCGGTGCTGTGAAGTTGCAGGGTGAGAAGGGTGACGTTAAGCTCACTATTGATGCCTTGAGCAGCGGAAGCCGTGAGTTCCTGGTTTATGCATTGCCACAGAGCGTTTACGCAACTTTCGATAACGGTCTCGATGAAATGCTGGAGGAAGACTTCATGACAGTGAAGAGCGATTACGACCGTTACTTCCTGATGGATGTTGTACAGAAGGAAGAAAAGAAGGGCGATTCTGAGGTTACTGCTCCTATTGTTACCAGCATGGGTATGAATGTAGATTGTGCCTTGACAACCAATGAGGACTTTAAGTCATATGCTGAGGGCATCTTCAGTTATACTGGTAAAGATGTATTTGAATCAACAGTTTATGGTGGTTATGTAGCCATTTATCCTCAGATTGACGGATGGAATCCTTCAGCTGGAGCAAACGTAGTCATTTACGACGGTACAGGAAACCCTGTTCCTGATGAAAACTACGAGGTAGGACAGGACGATAAGGGTATCTATGTTGGCTTGAATGCCGATGAGCTCACTTATCCTATCCTTGCTGGTTTCAACGACATGCAGAGAGTATGCCAGCGAGTAGTCATTATCAATAATATGGGATTTAGAAGCAAGAGAAAGTAATGAACAGAATGAAAATATTTTCAAAGGCACTCTTGTTGCTCTTGGTCTCTCTCCTGACCTTTGCAGCAACAAGTTGCTCGGATGATGAGACCGGAGGCTGGGACGGCACATACGGATATGTGCAGTTCAAGCTCAGCAAGAAGGTTTCTTCTAGAGCTACCCGTGCTGCTGCCCTTGACAAACTTGAGAAATTGGATGATGCCAAGAAAATCAAGGTGGTCATGGAGCACAACGGTACAACTGTGTCTCAGACACTGGTGCTCAATTCTTATAATTCAGAGAATGCAGAGTACGGTCTGAGAAGTGAAAAACTGCAACTCGCTTCGGGTACTTACACCGTCATCGGTTTCTATCTCTATGATGCGGTAGACGAGGAGTTGCTGGCTTCTTCTGCCGGCGAAACATTCACTGTAGTAGGTGGCGGTCTGGAAGTACAGAACCTCATGGTGGAGACTGTGGAGCGTGGTAAGGTGAAGTTCAATCTCGTCAAGGAGTGGGAGAAGACCCGTGCCGGTGGTACAGAGTATCTCTTCTCTAACATCCGTCTCGTTGACGTCAGCGTAACCAACCTCTTTACCCGTGAAACCTATACTTTCCCTGAACTGAAGGTGAAATACAAGGAGGGAAGCAAGGAGCATCAGAATCCTGACAATGAGAACGATAAGTATATGGACACAGGTACTGCTTACTGCGATTCTACCGTATGGCTGCCTGCCGGTACTTATCAGGTTACCTCTTATACCACCTATGGCAAGACTGGTGCGGTGAAGACCAAGTATGAGACCCAGCCTGTAAAGGGTGAGGCGTTTATCGTAGAGGATAATCAACTGAATGATAAGGCTCAGGTGCCTATCCTCCTTTCCAAGACAAAGGAGTATATCAAGGACTATGAGGCTTTGAAGGCTATCTGGGAATCTCTCCAGGGTAAGGAATGGAGCTTCTATGGCGATGCTACCTTCAAGGGAGCTAACTGGAACTTCAACAAGGAACTCGATATGTGGGGCGAACAGCCGGGCGTAACGCTCAACAGCAACGGCCGTGTCATCGGTCTCATCATCGCCGGTTTCGGTGCAAAGGGAATCGTACCTGATGCCATCGGACAGCTGACAGAACTCCAGGTGCTCAACCTCGGTTCTCACGATGAGAAGATTGGTGCCAACATCTTCAATGATTATGATGCAAACAGTCTGACTGCAGCAAAGAAGAGCAGCATGCGTCACGACTATGAGAATAAGTTCCTGAAGTATGACCCACGTGCCAACATGTCGGAGATGATTGTAAAAAGCTACAACTCTGATTCTAAGGTGGCACCGAAGAACAGAATCAAGAAGGACAGCCGCATCAACCTGAAGGATGCGCAGATCGGTACATTGACCAACCGCATCACCGGTATTTCAAAGGCCATCTACCGTCTGACCAAGTTGCAGCAGTTCTACATCGGTAACTCTTCTATCACAGCCGATGAGGTTTGTGCGAAGTTCTACAATGCTGACGATCCTGTTTATGGTAAGTTTGCGCAGGAGTTTAAGGATGAGGATTGGGACAAGATGGAAAACCTGACCGATATCGAACTTTACAACTGTCCGAAGATCAGTCGCATTCCAGACTTCTACTATAATCTCCCTAAATTGCAGGCGATGAACCTGGCACGATGCAAGGGCATCTCTGCTAATCAGTTGAGACAAGACTGGACCCGTCTGGCTAACGAGAAGACCGGTAAGACTCTCCAGATTCTCTATATGAGCTACAACAACCTGGAGGAGTTCCCTGAGTATTCTGCATTGAAAAAGATGGTGAACCTCGGTCTGCTCGACCTGGCTTACAACAACATCAAGAAGTTGCATCCGTTCGGTTCTGAGGTAGCGCTTTCTTCACTCTATCTGAACAACAACCAGATTGAGGAGGTTCCTGCTAATCTCTGTGCCTTTACAGATGATGTAGAGAGTCTGACCTTCGCCCACAACAAACTGAAGAAGATTCCGAATATCTTCGATGCAAGTTCTGTTCGCGAGATGGGTTCTGTAGACTTCTCTTACAACGAGATTACAGGTGTAGATAATGATCATGGTACCTACAAGGGTATCAATGCAGCTTCAGTCAGTCTGTCAAACAATAAGATAGAGAAGTTCCCTTCTGAGTTGTTTACAGCCGGTTCGCCAATCACAACCATCGATTTGAGCGCCAACCGGATGCGTACCATCCCTAAGGGTTCCATCAAGGGCAAGAAGGCTTATCTGCTGCAGGTCATCGACCTCCGATTCAACAAGTTGACATCCCTCTCTGATGACTTCCGCTCAACCACATTGCCATACATTACCAATATGGACTTGAGCTACAACTGCTTCACCGAGGTGCCAACCCAGCCATTGAACAGTGCCGTGCTCCGTGCCTTTGCCATCAACCACCAGCGTGATGAGAATACCGACCAGCGTTGCCTGCGTACATGGCCTACAGGAATCACAACCTGTCCGAGCCTGATCCAGTTCCAGATTGGTTCCAACGATATCCGTAAGGTAGAAGAGACACTGACCTCTCACCTCTATATCCTGAATATCGCAGACAACCCTAACATCTCTATCGATGTAACCAGCGTCTGCGCATACATCAAGGCAGGTATGTATAAGCTGTTCTACGACAAGAATCAGGACATCCGCGGTTGCGATGCTTTGGATCTCGAAAATTAAACCCTATAAGAAAGTAGTAATATGAAATATATGAATAAACTGACATTAGGTATCGTTCTCGCTGCCGGGCTTTTCACAGCCTGCAGCGATAAGGATGATGTCGATATCCCAGGAGGACTGGCGCTCGATAAGGAGGTGATAGCAGTAGCTCCTCAGGGTGGAACAGAGCAGATTGCCATCGCTGCCTCACAGGACTGGGTGGCAAATACCTCTGAGCCTTGGCTGATGCTTTCGCCTGCCAACGGCGTGGGTTCTGTTGAGGGTACCATCAAGGTGGATTCTACTCTTTCCAACAAGCTCCGCAGCACAGAACTCTGCTTCCAGGGTGCCAACGGACAGAGTCGCAAGCTTACCATCACCCAGTTCGGTTATGGCAAGCAGATCTTCCTGAAGGATCCTGTTGTAGAAATCGAAAACTCCGATTCTTACGATAACCGTGCTTTCGAGAGTCTCATTTCTGCCAACGTGGAATGCAAGATCGGTAAGATTGAGTATTCTTTCGAGGGTGATCTGACCGATGCTGAGAAGGCAGAGAACGAGAGCGAGCGTGAGGGCTGGCTCCTGAACAGCAAGGATGAAGATAAGCTGACAGGTACTAACCTGGGTATCAAGCTGGACAGAAAGTATCGTCCTCGCACCGTGAACTTCAAGTTTCGCTGGGCGATGAACGTGGTTCCTGCCGTTCGTGTGGCTAAGGTTCATCTCGTGCCAGTCAAGGCTGAAGACCAACTGGTAGATGCAGATGGCAAACCTATAGATGATGTTATCCTGACCGTTCGTCAGAAGGCAGCACCAAAGATTGAGGACAACCGTGCCGGTGACTCTCTCTCTGTCATCATGATCAACCAGAAACTGGGTAGCATTGCTACCTTCGATTCCAGCGATAACATGCGTAACTGGAGCGGCGTAACGCTCTGGGAAGCTACTGATGATTTCGTGAAAGCTCATCCTGAGGCTTTAGGACGTGTACGTTCTGTCAAGTTCAGCATGTTCAACCTCAAGAGTGGCGAAACTCTTCCTAAGGAAGTGGGCAATCTCAAGTTCCTGGAGTCATTCTCTGTTGCTGCCAACGAGAACAACCAGATTCGTGAGGTGAAGCTCGGTGAAGAAATATGTTCGCTGAAGTTTCTGAAGAATCTTACCGTTCAGGCTTACGGTCTGACTCAGTTGCCTTCTAACTTTGCTAAACTGGGTAGCAGCCTTGAAACGCTCAATCTGGTAAGTAACAACTTCAATAAGTTGTCGGATATCACCAATATCGTCAACGAGAAGAACTTCCCTAAGTTGCGTAACCTCATTCTCTACGCACAGCGCCGTACGGATGTTGTCACCAACATCGCTTCGCTGGGCGAAAAGAACGCATCAGGCGTCTATGTTTATAATAACTATCCTATCGGACTGTATGGTAAGGTAAATGCCGGATCCGCAGACCGCCAGGCGCTTCTCAAGCTCCTGACATGGGATAAGTTGAATACACTGGAGTTGTCTTACTGCTTCCTGGAGGGTGAACTTCCTACCGATGAAGAGATGACTGAGGCACTGGAGGCTGCCGGCAAGGCTACCCGATACAGCAAGTCTGACTTCTCTAACAACAAGGAAGATTATCTCGACAAGCTGGTAGGCGATACCTGCAGGTGGTTGCTCTCAGACAGGAGTAATCCTGTAACCTGCAAACATAAGGACGGTTCTGTAGTTAGTGAGAAGGTTTATCCTTACCAGGTGCCACGTGTATTGCCAAACTGCCGTCAGTTGTCACTCAACCTTAACTTCCTGACAGGTGCGGTGCCAAAGTGGATTCTTTATCATCCACATCTGGTAGAATGGACTCCTTCTATCATGATCTTCAACCAGCAGCCTAAGGGTAAGAACAGCGATGGCGCTGCCGTTGGTTTCTCTAATATGACAGAAGACAGCTACAGCTACGACTACTATTACGGAATCAGCGACCCAGGTAGCAAGTGGGAGGTTCCGGGTGTAGCTTATCCGCTCTACTACCGCAAATACGTGGCAGCAGGCGATATTAATGAAGCTGCGCTGATGGCTAAGTACAGGAGAACTAAGAAAAAGTAAGATAAACATAAAAACAATATAGAAGCAAACAATGAAGAAAAAGTTTTTCTATATAGCAATGGTCGCATTGGCATTGACGGGCTGTTCTGACAGCCTGTCAACCATCGGCTCTTCTGACGGCAATTCAGAAATCACCATCCCTGCAGATGCTGCGGCGGGTGAGTTGCTGATTAAGTTCAGTCCGGAAATGAGCGATATCCTCGACCAGGCACAACTGGGCAAGACTCGCGCCGGAAAGGCTACCCGTTCGGGTATTCCTTCTACCGACGAGGTGCTCGACATCCTGGGAAGTTACAGCTTCGAGCGTGTGTTCCCGGTAGATGCAAATACTGAGGCAAGAACCCGTGAGGCGGGTCTTCACCTCTGGTATACGGTGAAGTTTAACAAGGGTACAGACCTGAAGGCGGCTGCCGAGCGCCTGAAGCAGTTGGGTGAAATCTCAAAGGTTCAGACCAACGGTCGCATCAAGCGTGCTTACAATACCGACAGCAAGCGTATCTATCTCAGCGATAAGGCACTTCAGCAGAAGGCTACCCGTTCTGCTGCCGATGACTTCCCTAATGACCCAGGCTTTGCTAGCCAGTGGCATTACCGTAACCTGGGCGAGGGAAACTATGATTTTGAGAACCTCAACAATAATCACGTGGGTGCTAAGGCAGGATGTGACGTGAATGCACTTGAGGCATGGAAAATCTGTAAAGGCGATCCTTCTATCATCGTGGCTATTCTTGATGAGGGCGTGATGTATACGCATCCTGATCTGGCAGCCAACATGTGGTGCAATCCGGGCGAAAGTGTTCAGGGAGCCAAGACTGATGGTGATGGCAACGGATACGAAGGCGACCTTCACGGTTATAATTTCGTAACCGAGAGCGGCGATATTACCTGGACTGATGCCAACGATTCTGGTCACGGTACTCACGTAGCTGGTACCATTGCAGCCGTAAATAATAATGATGAAGGTGTTTGCGGTGTTGCCGGTGGTGACGGAACTCCTAACTCTGGTGTCAAGATTATGTCTTGCCAGGTATTCTCCGGTCAGAACAGTGTAACCTTGGCAGGCGAGGCAAGAGCCATCAAATATGCTGCCGATAATGGTGCAGTCATCCTGCAGTGCAGTTGGGGTTACAACTCTTCAGAGTCTAGTATCATCAATGGTTATACTCCGGGCCCTGCTACCGAGAAGGAATGGGCTGAGACCTATCCGCTGGAGAAGGAGGCTTTGGATTACTTCATCAACAATGCCGGTTCGCCTAATGGTGTCATCGACGGCGGTATTCCAGTCTTCGCAGCCGGTAACGAGTATGCTGGCAATCCTGCTTTCCCAGGTGCTTACTCTAAGTGCGTCTGCGTATCTTCAGTAGCTGCCGACTATACTCCAGCCTGCTACACCGATTTCGGTTCGCTCGTAACCCTGAGCGCTCCTGGTGGCGACTTGGAATATTACAGCAAGATTGGCGAGCAGGAAGATGAATACTGGGCAGAGACAACAGAACAGAAAGGTGCTGTGCTCTCTACGATGATCAAGAACGGCCAGCCTGCTTACGGCTACATGGAGGGAACCTCTATGGCTTGTCCTCATGTTTCGGGTGTGGCTGCCTTGGGTCTCGCTTATGCAGCCAAGACGAACCGTCATTATCGTGCTGCCGACTTCGTAGCCCTGATGAAGAAATCTGTAAAGGAACTGGATAGCCATTACGGAAATGGTGCAACCAAGACCTACTATATGAACCATACTACCGTAGGTGCTTCGCCTGAGATTGTACAGCTCTCTAAGTACATCGGCAAGATGGGTGCTGGTCTGATTGATGCAGCTAAGCTCTTGAATAAAATCAAGAACAAGGAACTCAGTTCTGATATGAAGTTGCCTAACGTGTATGTGGGCATCGAGAAGACTGTTTCTCTCAACCTCGCTGCATATTTCGCAGGTCAGACAGAGGGCTTCTCTTGCTCAGTAGTGAATGGCAACGTAGCTTCTGCTTCGGTAGAAGGCAAAACGCTCACCGTGAAGGGACTCGCTGCCGGAAGCACATCGCTCACCGTAACAGCTGCCGATGGTACCAGACAGACCGTAGTTGTGACCGTTAGAAAGAGTGCCGGTAACAATGGTTGGATGTAATTGGATGTAATATGAAGATATTTGCTTTCCTATCGCTTTTCTTCCTGGCTTTGCCTGTTACGGTGAATGCGCAGAAGGAACTGCTGAAGTTTGAGCATCCGCTTATCGATGCGGGTACGATGACCGAGGACGATGCGCCTCGCACCTTCACCTTCGTGGGTAAGAATGTGAGCAAGAAGATACTGCACATCACACAGGTGAGAA
>ENA-OVAL01000397-OVAL01000397.1-human-gut-metagenome-genome-assembly--contig:-NODE-397-length-10436-cov-16.875446_pt1 | contig 10436 bp, 9 predicted proteins | sample MGYA00242095_ERZ508980 | MGnify/ENA primary metagenome ERZ508980 (study PRJEB26280, sample SAMEA2531411) | human gut metagenome | biome: human gut; feature: human-associated habitat; material: faeces... | reverse complement strand
AGTAGGTAGCCGCCTCCTTTTATCAAGAGCCTCAGATTTCGAAAGATTTCTGAGGTTTTTTTGTTTTTCCCACAGATTTCACTGATGCTCACAGATTTTAGACCTGTTCGGTCTGGAATTTCGCAGATTTTTATTATCTTTGCAGCATGAATAGGAAAAGAATTAAAAAGAAGCTTGCTAATTTTGGTCAGCGTATGCTACGGATGCCTCGTACCCGAGGATTCGGAGTACAGTCACCTACAGCCTATTCTTTCCTGCGCAAGGTGGTTAACGAAAAGGGATTTCTCAGAAATTATCGCCAGACTCATGCTGGAGACTTCTCCTATCCCCAAGATGCACCCAGACAGAAACGTCTCCTCTTCCGCATCAGAACTGTTTATCCTAATGTAGTAGAACTCTCTGCATCTTCCCTGCTAAAGAGAGAGGATTTCCAGCAGTTTCTCTGGAAAGTGTCTGATGATACGGTTTTAGTAATTACAGACATCAATCTTGATGCAGAATATAGGAAAGTATGGCTTCGACTTGTAACAGATAATCGTACGGTTTTAACCTTTAATTTGGTTGATTGCGGTATAGTTTTCTTCGATAAAACCAAATTTAAGCAGAATTTTAATGTAAATTATTGATTTATGCGCAAATTTGTTCCATAAATATTTGGAATTTAAAATAAAAGTATTACTTTTGCAGCCAAATTAATAGAAACGTTAAATTATAGAGCTATGTATTGGACACTTGAATTGGCTTCAAAGCTTGAAGATGCACCATGGCCTGCAACAAAAGAAGAGTTGATTGACTATGCAACTCGCTCTGGTGCGCCTCTAGAAGTTCTAGAGAATTTGCAGGAGATAGAAGACGAAGGCGATGTTTACGAAAGCATCGAAGACATCTGGCCTGATTATCCTTCAAAGGATGACTTCTTGTGGAATGATGACGAGTACTAATCTCGATGATAGGGCTGCTCTCTTATAAGAGGGTAGCCTTTTTCATCTTTTGTTTCTTGCTTATATATAATAATGTGTAAGAAATTCCGTTATCTTATTGTGTTGAAAAGATTTATCATTATATGGATTCTGCTAGTGGGGGTGCTCGAAGTGAGGGCACAGTATGATCCTTCCTTTAGTCATTACTTTGACATGGAACCATCGTTCAATCCTGCTGCTGTGGGTAAGCAGTCGAAACTCAATGTTACGGCCGCCTACGCACTTGATATGGCTGGATTCGAGCATAACCCACGTACCTTTCAGGTGGCGGCTGACATGCCTTTCTTCCTGTTCAATCACAGACATGGAGTAGGCTTGTCGTTACAGAATGACCAGATTGGTCTTTTTACTCATCAGCGGCTGGCTTTACAATATGCTTTGCAGAATAAATTCCTGGGTGGAACGCTGAGCGTGGGTGTGCAAGGAGGTATGCTGAGTGAGAAGTTTGATTGTAGCAAGGTGGATTTGGGAGAAAGTGGTGACCCAGCCTTTTCTACTTCAGACGTAAATGGAAGCGGAATGGATTTGAGTCTGGGTCTGTATTACCAGCATAAGGCTTGGTACGTAGGACTTTCTGCCCAGCATCTAACATCGCCTACAATTAATATTGGTGAGACCAACGAATTGAAAATAGATGCCACATATTATTTGACAGGTGGATACAATATTCGACTGAGAAATCCGTTCTTAACAATAAAGCCGTCTGTTCTTGTAACAACAGATGGTACCACATGGCGAGGCGATCTGACAGGAAGATTGGTTTACCAATATGAGAAACGGATGTTGTATGGTGGTGTGACCTACAGTCCGGACAGATCGGTAACCATACTGGTAGGCGGTAGTTTTCATGGGGTAGTGCTTGGTTACAGTTACGAGGCATACACCTCCAAACTCAGTGCCGGAAATGGCAGTCATGAACTCTTTGTAGGGTATCAGACAGATATCAACCTGACCAAGAAAGGCAGAAACCGCCATCAGAGCGTCAGAATATTATAATGTAAATAGAAATAAGAACATAGTAGAATCATAAAACAATGAAGAAAAGTATATTGCTCCTTAGTGCATTCGCTATATTGCTCACCTTGAGCGGCTGCTTCGGTGCCAAGCAAGCTTCTGTTGCAGGCAGAGGTGGCGAGGTGGTTGGCGTGAGCGGTAGAAGCTTTGTAGAGCCAGCCCCTTATGGTATGGTAAAGATAAACCGTGGCTTCCTGAAAATGGGATTGGAGACCCAAGACTCACTCTGGGGAATGAAAACACCACGCAAGGATGTGTCGGTGGATGGATTCTGGATGGATGATACCGAAATCACCAATTCAGAATATAAGCAGTTTGTGGCTTATGTGCGTGATTCTATCCTTCGTACACGTCTGGCTGATCCTGCTTATGGAGGCGACGAGACTTACATGATTACTGAAGATAAGAATGGCGATCCGGTTACACCTCATGTAAACTGGAAGAAAGCACTGCCTAAGAAACCTAATGAGGATGAGCAGAGAGCTTTTGAAAGTTTGTATGAAACCAATCCGGTTACAGGAGAAAAACTCATCGACTGGCGCCAGCTCAACTATAAATACGAAATCTATGATTATACAGCTGCGGCTCAGCGTAAGTTCCGCCTGAATCCTCAGGAACGTACCTTCAACACCGATGTGAAGATAAATCCGGACGAGGTGGTGATGATTTCGAAAGATACCGCTTATTACGATGATGAGGGTAGAGTGGTGCGTGAGACTATCAACCGTCCGCTTTCAGGACCATGGGATTTCCTGAATACCTATATCGTAAATGTTTATCCTGACACTACCTGTTGGGTAAACGACTTCAGAAATGCAGAGAATGAAACCTATCTGAGAAGTTATTTCAGCAATCCTGCGTATAATGACTATCCGGTAGTCGGTGTTACCTGGGAACAGGCAAATGCCTTCTGTGCCTGGAGAACAGACTATCTGTTGAAGGGCTTAGGTCCTGAAGCAAGATATGTGCAGCGTTACCGTCTGCCAACCGAGGCAGAATGGGAATATGCTGCAAGAGGCAAGAACCAGAATGAATTTCCTTGGGACAATGCGGATGTGAAGAATGGGGATGGCTGTTTTTACGCCAATTTCAAACCAGACAGGGGCAACTATACCAAAGACGGCAACCTGATAACCGGCAAGGTGGCTATCTATTCGCCAAATTCTAATGGTCTTTTCGATATGGCTGGTAATGTGGCAGAGTGGACAAGTACCGTTTATACAGAGGCGGGTGTTGACGCAATGAGCGATTTTAACCCAACTTTACAGTATAATGCTGCCATAGAAGATCCTTACCGTTTGAAGAAGAAGAGTGTAAGAGGTGGTTCCTGGAAAGACCCTGAGTCGTTTATCCGTTCGGCATGGCGCACTTTCGAGTACCAGAATCAGCCTCGCTCATACATCGGATTCCGTTGCGTGAGAAGTCTTGCTACTACGGCAAGCGGAAAACAGAAACCATTGAAGAATAAGAATAGGAGATAAATAATATGAGCTATTATAGCAAATTCAATATCGTATACCGCTTGCAGAAGTGGATGGATAGTGTGCCGGGTCAGACATTCCTTAACTATGCTTACAGTTGGGGTGCCTCTATCGTAATCGCTGGTACCCTCTTTAAGTTGACCCATCTTCCTGGTGCCAATCTCATGCTTTTCTTAGGTATGGGAACCGAGATTCTCGTGTTCTTCCTTTCTGCTTTCGACCGTCCTTTCGACAAGACTGCCGAAGGTAGAGACTTGCCTACCCATGCTACAGAGGAGTATCTGGAAGGAAAGGTGTCGGCTGAAGAAATGATGACTGCCAAGAATCGTTCTGAAACCATTCAGCCTCAGGTTGCTTCTCCTGTCTCTCCTGTAATGACTGCTGCACCAGAACTGACTCCACTTAATCCTGAGGTGGTGGAAGTTCAGAACAGCTACGTAGAACAGTTGAAGAGCCTGGTAGAAACCTTGAGTAAGGTAAACGAACAGAGTAGCCGACTGACTCGTGACAGCGAGGAGATGGAGAATCTGAACCGTACCTTGACAGGTATCAGCAGGGTATACGAGATGCAGCTGAAAAGTGCCAGCCAGCAGATTGGTACCATTGACCAGATCAATGAGCAGACCAAGATGATGGCAAAGCAGATAGAACAGTTGAACAAGATTTATACCCGTATGATTGATGCCATGACCATCAATATGCGTGTGGCGGCTCCTCATGTAACAAGTGAAGAGTAAAGACGAAGAAAATAAATAGAATCAAGCAAATTTATATCCATGGCAATCAAGAAAAGACCGGTTTCGCCTCGCCAGAAGATGATTAACCTGATGTATGTCATCCTGATGGCTATGTTGGCGCTGAATACTCCTACAGATGAGGAATTCGGTGTCAAAGGCAAGTCTGTTGTCGAGAAAATCAAGAAAAGTCTTGCCGATGATGGGAAGAAATCGGATGAGGAGAAGAAAAATATAGATCTGGTAGAACTGAATGTGAATGAACTCGATGCATTCGTTATTCCAGAGAAAACAACCCTCTATGCCGGTGAACGTTTCAATTCGCATGTGGTGATGGCTGCAATAGACAGTACACAGCGCCCGGAAATCTATGTGAATGGTAGTAGGCTGAATGCCGAGAATGGCAGATACAGTTTTGTGGCAGGTAGCGTAGGTGAGCATCAGTTTGGCGGTTACATTCTGATGAGAGGCAAGAATGGCGAGATGATGCGACGCAATTTCGTTCAGAAATACACCGTATTGCCTGTTCCTAATACAGCTACCGTTGCTGCCGACCTGATGAATGTGCTCTATGCAGGCTATGCCAATCCTATCAGCATCAGCGTTCCTGGTGTTCCGGCAAATGCTATCTCTGCTTCCATGACAGGCGGTTCTTTCGTAGCTAAGGGCAATGGTCATTTCGTGGCTACACCTTCAGCGGTGGGTAAGGATGTTACCATCCATGTGACAGCCCGCGATAAGGGACAGGTGAGAAGTCTGCCTCCATTCGTATTCCATGTAAGAAAACTTCCTGACCCAACAGCTTATATTGCGATGGGTACAGATAGATTTAGAGGTGGTGCTCTATCGAAAGGTGCTTTGATGGGTGCTCCAGGCATTCATGCAGCCATAGATGACGGACTCCTTGATATTCCGTTTAAGGTACTGGGCTTCGAAACCGTATTCTTCGATAATATGGGAAATGCCATACCTTTGGCTTCGGCGGGTTCCAATTTCTCAGAACGACAGCGCGAAGAGTTCAGAAAACTGTCAAGAAACCGACGCTTCTATATCTCGCATATCAAGGCTGTAGGTCCTGATGGAATTACCCGAAATCTGCCGGCAGCAATGGAAGTTATCGTCAGGTAAGTGAAGTAAGTGAAGAGTTCAACGGCTTTACTTATCATAAAGTTCAAAGTTCAATGTTCAAAGTTCAATGTAATGAAAAAGATATTATTCATATTCATGCTTTTGGGAATGGTGCAGAGCATCATGGCACAGCCAGCGGCTCGCAGAAAGCAGGCTCAGCAAAAGGCACAACAGTCGAATGCTGATAATATGACCTTGCGTGCCAAACTTTATTTCCCTACGGCCATCCCGATGGATGAGGACGTGGTTTGGAGAAGAGACATCTATCGTGAACTCAATCTCACAGATGATGCCAATGCTGCCTTGTATTATCCTGTAGAGCCAACAGATGGTAAGATGAATCTCTTTACCTATATTTTTAAACTGATGTTTACGGGTAGAGTACCTGTTTATCAGTATCGTATGGATGGTAATGAAGATTTTTCTGCCGCCAACCGTCTTACTCCGAAAGCATTCGTAGATAATTATCATATCTACTACGAGAAGACTGATAATGGAAAGGTGCATATTGATGACAGCGATATTCCGTCAGCAGAAGTGAAGGCGTACTATGTGAAGGAGACTTCTTATTATGACCAGAAAACAGCTTCTTTCCATACCAAGGTATTGGCTTTGTGCCCTATCATGACCCGTAATGATGACTTTGGAGATGTAGGAAACAAGTATCCGCTCTTCTGGGTGAAGTATGATGATCTGGCTCCTTTCCTGGCTAAGCAGCAGCTGATGACCAGTAATGTGAACAATGCTGCTGTGATGAGTGCAGAAGATTATTTTACCAAGAATCTGTATCAGGGTAAAATCTACAAGACCAATAATATGCAGGGCAATACTCTGGCACAATACTGTCCTTCGGATACAGCTATGGCGAAGGAACAGAAACGTATAGAAGCTGAGTTGGAAGCCTTTGAGAAGAATATCTGGGGTAATCAGGCTCGGAAGGATTCTCTTGACAGTATTGCCAAGGCAGAAAAGAATATGGATGCCAAGACTCTGAAGAAAAGCCGTAACAGAAGAAGTGGTTCTGCATCTAAACCTGCTAAGACTTCTACTGTTAAGAAACGCAGGTCAGGAGGAAGCAATGTTTCTTTTGGTGGCTCAGCTAGGGTAACGGTTCGTAGAGAGCGTCATTAATTTATATAAGAATTAAAGTAAATATAGAATGAAGAAAGTTTTATCAGTATTAATGGTTGTAGCAGCCATGATGTTTGCTACAAATGCAAATGCCCAGATTAAGTTTGGTCTGAAGGGCGGTTTGGATGTTACTAACATGTCTTTGAGTAACGATGTATTCGATGCATCTAACAAGACTGGTTTCTTTGTAGGTCCAATGGTAAAGGTTACTATCCCTGTTGTTGGCTTGAGTTTTGATGCTGCTGCCTTGTACGATCAGAAGGAAGCTAAGGTATCTGTAAATGATGCAGAGACAACGATGACTCAGAAATCTCTTAATATCCCAGTAAACGTACGTTATGGCTTCGGTTTGAGCAGCTTGGCTAATGTTTTCGTTTTCGCTGGTCCACAGTGGGGTATCAACGTTGGCGACAAGAACTTCGAGTGGAATAAATCAGGCTGTTATTCTCTGAAGAAAACAAACTTCAGTGTAAACGTAGGTTTGGGTGTTACCCTGCTGAGCCATCTCCAGCTCTCAGCAAACTATAACATCGCTTGCGGTAAGACTGCAGATGTTACCTGGGAGGAAACAAGCGAAAAGATTGTGAATGGTAACAGTAAGAATAACAGTTGGCAGATTGCTTTGGGTTATTGGTTCTAATCTTGTAAAAGAACAGGACAGATTATGGGTGAGAACATCGTATGGTCTCGCCTAGTACATCTTAAAATATATAAAAGCAGGTATCCGATGATGGGTATCTGCTTTTTTTTTGCTAACTTTGCAAGTCAGAAAGTCTGAATGATGGATATTTCAAGGTTAAAGAAGATTAGATATGAAATATGTAGATGTGATATTACCCCTTCCGCTCGACGGAACCTTTACTTATTCTGTCCCTGATGGGATGGAAGGGAATGTTGTGCCTGGGGTACGCTTGCTGGTTCCTCTTGGGAAAAGTAAGAAATATATCGCAATGGCTACCCGGCTGCATGATGATAAGCCTGCATTCTCTTGCAAACCTGTTGAGGCGGTACTTGACAATACGCCTTCGCTGTTGCCTCAGCAGATGAGATTGTGGCAATGGATTGGCTATTATTATATGGCTCCTTTAGGCGATGTCTACAATGCTGCTATGCCCGGTGGACTGAAGTCTACAGAGAAATTCAAGCCCAAGATGGAACTCTATGTAGAACTTGCCAGTACGTACCGTAGTGAGCAGGCACTTCATGTAGCGCTCAACCTGGTGCAGAGAGCCTTGAAGCAAGCCAAAACCTTGACCACCTTTCTGAGTCTCTCGCATTGGGACAGTCTTGATGGCGATACGCCTAGGGAAGGCATAAAAAAAGTGACCAAGGAAGAACTGATGAACGAGAGCCATTGTACGGCTGCTGTTGTCAAGGCGCTTATCGACAGGGGAATTCTCTTTACTTATGAATTGGAAATAGGACGATTGAATACGAATGGAGAATCTCATCTTGACTTGATTAAACCTCTCTCCTTGGCACAGCAAGATGCCTATAATGGAATCCTGATGCAAATGATGAAAAAGGATGTTGTATTGCTTCATGGTGTGACATCCAGCGGAAAGACGGAAATCTACATTCATCTTATCAGAAAAGCCATAGAGGAGCATAAGCAGGTGCTCTATCTTCTGCCGGAAATCGCTCTGACCGTACAAATCATGGAGCGCCTTCATAGAGTTTTCGGTGACCGGCTGGGCATCTACCACTCTAAATATAGTGATGCTGAGCGTGTAGAAATCTGGCAGAAACAACTCTCTGATCATCCCTATGATGTAATCTTGGGTGCAAGAAGTGCCGTCTTCCTGCCTTTTAAGAATTTGGGACTCGTCATCATAGACGAAGAGCACGAGACTTCCTTTAAACAACAGGATCCCGCTCCGCGCTACCATGCCAGAAGTGCTGCCATTGTGCTTGCCAAAATGTATGGGGCAAAGACTTTATTGGGTACGGCTACGCCTTCGATGGAGAGTTATTATAATGCGCAGCAAGGCAAGTATGGCCTGGTAGAACTGAAAACAAGATACAAAGGTATTCAGTTGCCGGAAATTCAGGTGGTAGATGTAAAAGACTTGCGCCGCCGTAAGATGATGAGCGGTCCTTTCTCTCCACAGCTTTTGGCTGCAGTAAGAGAGGCTTTGAAGAATGGGCAACAGGCAATTCTCTTTCAGAATCGTCGTGGTTTTGCGCCGATGGTTGAATGTAAGGTATGTGGTTGGGTGCCGAAATGTAAGAACTGTGATGTCTCGCTTACGTTACACAAAAGCATTAACTTGCTGACTTGCCATTATTGTGGTTACACTTATCCGGTTCCTACGGAATGTCCTAACTGTGGCAGTACGGAAATCATGGGACGAGGTTTTGGTACCGAGAAGATAGAAGACCAGATAGCGGAAATCTTTCCGGAAGCCAAGATTGCCAGAATGGATTTGGATACAACACGTACACGAAATGCCTACGAACGTCTTATCGCAGACTTCTCTGAAGGCAGGACGAATCTTCTCATAGGCACGCAAATGGTTTCTAAGGGTCTCGATTTCGATAAGGTGAGTGTAGTAGCCATCCTGAATGCTGATTCGATGCTCAACTATCCTGATTTCCGAGCTTATGAGCACGCTTTCATGATGATGGCACAGGTGAGTGGTAGAGCTGGAAGAAAAGGTAAGCGTGGCTTGGTGATTCTACAGACCAAGAATCCTAACTTGCCTGTAATCGGCCAGGTGGTTCATAATGATTATGAAGGTTTGTATCAGGGTATTCTGGAGGAGAGAAGAACTTTTCATTATCCACCTTTCTTCCACCTGATTAATGTGTATGTAAAACATAAATATGATAAGGTATGCGAACAGGCTAGCCATGAGCTCAGCAAAACGCTGAGAAGCTGGTTTGGCGAGCGTGTATTGGGACCCGATAAACCTGCTGTGGCAAGGGTTAAGACGATGAACATCCGAAAGATTGTTATCAAACTGGAAAATGGTATTGATCAGCAGAAGGTAAGAGAATATCTGAAGTTTGCTCAACAGCAGATGGGAAAGGATCCGAGATATGGAGCTCTGCAGATTTATTATGATGTAGACCCATTGTAGTCTCCTGCCCATCCTTTTCTCTGGCAGAAGGGTAGAAAATAAGATTGGTAAATAAAATGAAAAAGGCTATCCGTTACTTGTTGCAAGAACGGGTAGCCTTTTAATTATGATATTTGTAGTTATGTTTAGAAGTTGATGTCAAGACCTACTGCGAATACGTTGTTGTTACGTGTGTAGTCAGAACTGTAGTTGATGCTCTTTTCAGCAGAAAGCTGAACCTTCTCAGAGGTCTTCTTGTGCTGATAGAAGGTGTGGAAGTAAGCTACGTTCAGATCCATCTTCTTATTGATGTGGTATACACCACCGACTGCTACAGAGTTTGAACTGACAACGAATGATTTGTCGTCCATGTATCTTTTTGAAGCTGGTGTGTCAAGGTTCTCATCAGGCAAACCATAGTTGGTATTCTGCCAGCCAGTACTCAAGGTAATCTTCTTGTTTACGTCTACCTCGATACCTGCGTTGTACTCCAAGGTACCACGCTTTAACTTCTCCTGTCGGTTGTTGTAAGATGTAGCGTGCTTGTCATCGAACCAGTGGAAACCTACGTTTACGCGTACTACATTTACAGGGCTGTAACCTACACCGAGTGCCAGATAAGCAGGAATATCACCAGCAATCTTCTTGCCATCTTCGTATTCGCCGATAGCCTCTTTGAGCTTGGTGTCGAACTCGGTCTTCAAGCCAGCCATTGTCTTTACTACATCACCGTTAGTCAAAACAGCTTGAGTAGTATTTGCTGCTGCAGCTTGAGCATTCTCTGGAGTCATACCCTTATTTGTGAACACCTGAGTCAATGTTCCAACCATCTGTCTGGACAAGTTGTCTGAGAGAGCACTGATACTAGGAGCCTGATTTACAGACTTGTTCTTCAAACGTATGCGA
>ENA-OVAL01000392-OVAL01000392.1-human-gut-metagenome-genome-assembly--contig:-NODE-392-length-10539-cov-3.443724_pt1 | contig 10539 bp, 9 predicted proteins | sample MGYA00242095_ERZ508980 | MGnify/ENA primary metagenome ERZ508980 (study PRJEB26280, sample SAMEA2531411) | human gut metagenome | biome: human gut; feature: human-associated habitat; material: faeces... | reverse complement strand
AGTGCTCCTGTCAAAGTAATATTTCCGCTGCCCATCAGAAATCCTGCGAATACCACTCCCACTGCCATTCCTTCCGGAATATTATGTAAGGTAACTGCCAGTACCAGCATGGTTGTTTTTTTTAGGTGTGCTTTAATTCCCTCCGGCTCATCACTGTTTAAATGTAAATGCGGAATAATCCTATCCAAAATCAGCAAAAATGCAATTCCAAGGGCAAATCCAACTGCTGCCGGAATAAATGACAACCTTCCCATTTCTTCTGACAATTCCAAAGACGGAATCAATAGCGACCATACCGACGCTGCCACCATGACTCCGGATGCAAATCCCAGCAGGGATTTCTGCACCAGCGGCTTCAACTCCCCAGTCATAAACAGCACACAGGCCGCCCCTAAAAATGTTCCTACAAACGGAATCCAGATATATACTCCAATCATATAAAACCTCCTTTCACACTTGCTATTCTAAAGCTGCATTTCATTATCTTCTTATAAAATTCTTCTCTCATATGGAATTTATCTCATAAAGTTTCTACTCCAGCGTAAGATTCAAGTACCCATTCTCCGCCTCATCACAGCCGGTTATCATGCCAAAATCTTTTTTCTGATAGCCCGATTCTTTTTTATCATTTCCGACTCGTTCTTCTCTTTCAACTGCCGCCAAAGATTTTCTGACTCTGACCAGAACTTTTATCCGAAGACGCTTTAATACCGCCAGCAAATCCTGCTCTGATAAAGTTGTCTCCAATACTTCGATTGCATTTTCCTCTTCCCTGAATAATAAAAGCTCCTCTCTGCCATGGTGCTGCACTTTATAGGCATAGCCATCTGCATAGTCATTTTCCAGCAGTACATAGGCGATTGCATCCCTATCCCAGCGGATATAACCATTTCCCATAAAATAAGCATCCCGAAGCTGCACATACTCATCCGGTGTCACTGTAAGCAGCCAGTATTCCTGCTGCCCTTTTTCTTCCCCTTTTGCTTCTGCAATTTCGTCCGGAAGAATAGTTCGCTCTGCTACGCAAAATGCCATACAAAAGCCCAGCTTCTCGTAATAGTATATGAGGCTTTCGCTGGCTGGTTCTAAGACAATCGGTGTCTGAAAATGCTGTTTTCCTTTTTCTAACAGCATTTTTGCATAGCCTCTGCCCCGGTATTCCGGCAGGGTTGCTACTGCATAAGCATAATGTACCGGTATCTCACCTTCCCCGGTCACAAGATACGCCTTAAGAAATGTTGTCATTGCCACAGGTTTCTTATCTTCCATACACACCAGCATATTTTCTTCCGTAAACCGGTGGGTAAAATAGAATTCCATATAATCCTCTTCATCCCCAAAGCACTGATGCCAGATTTCTTTTATCTGAGGAATCATCTCTTTTGTTGCAAACCTTATTTCCATGTTAAATCTCCCGTGCAGTATAATTTTTCAGCAAAATATCAGGATAATAGGATAATTTTGCCTTTCGCAGTCCCTCATCCCCGGCATCATCTTCTCGGTTTACATAACTATACTCCTGACAATTATGCATTACGAACTGCTGGTTAATCATCGGATAAGCACCCTGTATTTCCGGAAATGCTTTTTCAAAATGCACTACATAAGTATCGGAATTTAATCGTTCTCCTATGGTAAATGCTACGATTTCTCCAGCCTTGCGCAATATGCCGCCCTCTAAATGCAGCGCATCAAAATATTTCATTGCCTGATTCAGGGCACACTGCTCATCACTCATATCCTCATTCCACTTGCAGGCTCTCCGGTCGCACCACTTAAGATTCATATCATAGCATTCCTGCTTATTTTCCGCTGTCATTGGCTCATAACTCCAATCCTCGTTGTCTTTAAATCTCGCAATGTGATTTCGTTTGCCATGAAGCTTCTTTCCTGCCAGACTGGTCAGCTTATCCACTGTATAAATATAATCAAAGCTGTCCCTGTTTTCTTCAATCTGAAAAATACCGGAAAAATACTTTTCTAAAAACTCCCGGTCTGCCTCCTCAATACTTTCAATATAGAGCTTGCTGTTATCTTCTTTTGCATGTGTAAGGAGCTGCATAATTGCTGCTTTCTTGTCTCCGGCTCCAATTGGGAATGCATAACAGTCTTCCCCTTCTGCATCGAATTTTATCACGCAGCAGCCGCAGACTTCTGCCACTTCCACTTTATATATCACAGACCAGATAAAGTTATTTGCAAAGCTGTATTCACAGCCCTGTCGGTCATCTTCCCTGAGTTTTTCGCTCATCCAGTCTCTGTCATCTATGGTTATTGGTCTAAATGCTATCATATCATCTTCCTCATTCTCTTTTCTTCCTCAATATTATACCCCAGATTGTCAAATTCTGCTCCTGCCATAAACTGCTAGAAATATGTTCCCCATGTTTATCGGAACATAGAATGTGCCTTGGCACATTCTCGCGACAGCAGCGGTCGCTTGTGACATTTACCTTATACGCCGCAGTGTGCATTCGCGCGGAGCGTTTTTTACTTTACAGGAAAACAATTCCCTGTAAAGTAAAAAAAGATTCCCTATTGTCTCCTTCCATCAGTTATGACAATAGCGAACCTTCTCCTTAAATCATGCTATTCCAATATATATTTTACTGTTCTTTACCACCCTGCAATAAATTTTCTGCTTCCTCTTCCGGCAATGCAAAAATATCCATCAGATTTTCGATATAGAAAAATCACTCTTTTTCTTTAATCATTTTAAACATCTGAACACGGTTTCTGATACCAAGCTTCCGATAAATATTTAAGATATGCTTCTTTAATGTATTTACGCTTATGGACAATTCTTCACAGATGGTATGATTATCCTTTCCCTGCATCAGAAGCTGCAATATCGTATGCTCCCGCTTTGTCAGTTCATATTTCTCTGTTACTTCTGTTATCGTAAGTTTCTCTGCCCTTTCATCCTTTTGCTGTCCGTCCTTATATAACCGGAATGCCAGATGGTCTTTTAACATGTCCAGAATAAAAATGTCATCATACTGGAAATTATCTTTTCCGATTGTCCGGTAAAAAGTGACAACGCCTAAAAATTCTTTATTTCTTCCCAATATCATCTGAATTGCATAATGCCAGTTATTTGGCCGGTACACCTTCTGATAATATTCTGTCTGTACCCTTTTTTCATCCGATATCATATCAGTTTCCCGGTACACCAGGCTCTTTCCGCTATATACAATTCCGCGGTTCGAATTTATTTCATCATACATCGGGGATTCATCATCACAATTATAAGTGACCGGTCTTACCAGATGCCTGCTCTCCTGGCTGTCTGCGAGAAAAAAATCTGCACTGTCAAAATCCAGCACCATCTTCATCTGCTCTAAAAACTGCTCCCGCATAATATCTGCATCTTCCGTCGTATAAATCTTATAAATAATACTATTTAAAATCATCCAGTCATTTGTCTCTAGTGTTTTCAATCAATCACCCTCTTTAAGTATTTTTCAGATGTAAAAAGAGGGCATATTCTTTCGAATATACCCTCTTTGGTCTAAAACCATTATATTTTATGGCATTTTAAATTGCAAGTATTATTTTATTTTTATTCATGAAAGATTACATTGCGGTACTTATTCAGTACCCGGAGTAATACACTGCCTAAAATCACACAGGTGATAACTTCTCCGATTCCAACAGTAAGTGCATTAAATGGAATCGACCAGTCAACGCCTTTAAATTCTGTAATAAAGCCATAACCATAGCGTAATACAAAAGGTACAATCACCATATTTGCAATAACCGGCGGCCATGTGCATGCAAATTTATGCTTTCTTAATGCATAAGTTCCAAACGCTCCAATCAAAGTTGCAATGCTTCCGCACACAACATCCACAGGAATACCGCCTGTCAGCATATTTGCCAGAAAACATCCCAGCCATAATCCTGGAATTGCTGCAGTCGTAAATACCGGCAGAATACATAATGCTTCTGAAATACGCACCTGAATCGTACCGGATGCCAGTCCTGCAATACTGCTAAGATAAGTCAGCGCCACATAGATTGCTGCAATTAACGCAGCCTGCACAATAAATAATACTTTTTTGTTTCTCATATTCTTTTGTCTCCTCTAGTTTTGTTTTACGAGTGGAAGGTCTCGAACACTCGGTTTCTTCTTCCCCAAAGACCTTGGTTTTACGGGGTACTTGCAACGTTTGAAAGTGTATCACAGAACTTGCCTAATTGCAAGCGATTGTATGCACACAAAGAGAGGCTGCCTTTCGGCAACCTCTCTTCGCGCTTAATTATATTTTGTATGAGGAAATGGAAAAAAGAATTCTTTTTGTTTTAGCCCTTTACACCACCAAGTGCTACACCTGCTACAATGTATTTTGAAAGGATAAGGTAAGCAATAATTAATGGAAGTACCGTTACGGTAAGGCCTACATATACAACACCGTAATCTACACGGAACTGATCTGCTGTCAGCATCTGTACGAACAATGGAAGTGTTTTCTTCTCATCAGTTGTTAACATGATGGTTGGGGTAAAGAGGTTATTCCACTGTGCAATAAACTGGAAGATTGCTTGTGTTGCTACTGCCGGTTTCATAATCGGCATGATAATGGTATTGAAAATCCGGAATTCTCTTGCTCCGTCAATTCGTGCGGCTTCAATCATTTCAATGGATAAGGTACTTTCCATATACTGTTTCATGAAGAATACAACTGCCGGTGCTGCGATACAAGGAATAATCAATGGGATATAAGTATCTACCAGATTCAGTTTTAACATAAAGCGGTAGAAACCAATGATTGTAATCTGGTTCGGCACCATCATGATTGCCATGATGAACGCCCATGCAAACTTCTTTGCTTTGAAGTTATATACATGAATTCCATAAGCTGTCATACAGGAACAATATACTGCAAGGAAGGTACCTGGTACTGTGATACATAAGGAGTTCAACATTGCTCTTCCTAATGTTAATCTCATACCATTCTGCTTCTGAAGAAGCATATTCCAGTTCTCCATCAGGTGGGAAGAAGGAATCAATGTTACCCCTGCCTGTATATCTCCGGAGGTTCTGGTTGCATTCATAACCATTAAAAGGAATGGCAGTAAACTAAGGAGACAGAAGAGGATACAAATCAAACCTCGGATTGCTCTTTTTGTATGTAATACTTTCGAATAACTTTTCTGTTTTGGCTGGGATGTCTGTCCGCTCATTGCCATATCAAAACTTGCCATTATCGATTCCCTCCTTTCTTATGTTTCTTCTCGCTCCGATCCGTCATCGTTCCGAAGAAGATAAGACTGATAATCAAGGTCAGAATAAACAGGAATACAGATACTGCTGCCGCCTTACCTACATCACTCTGATATAATCTCATGATGTACATTGCCATTGTTGTGGATGAATCATCCGGCTGTCCGATAAGTCCTGACTTGCTGACATTGAATAATGCCGGGATATCGTACATCTGTAAACCACCGATTGCGGAAGTAATCAATACATATAACATAATCGGTTTTAATAATGGAAGTGTTAAGTAACGGAATTTCTTCCATCCGGTTGCTCCATCGATATCAGCTGCTTCATAAAGACTTGGGTCAATTCCCAAAACTCCTGATATCAGCAACAGGGTTGTATTTCCATACCACATCCAGAAGAGGATAAATGATATTAACCCTCGCGTTCCGCCGACGCTTGTCATAAAGTTAAATTTCTGTGAAATGATTCCCATGTTACGTAAGGACTGTGTAATTGGTCCGTACTGGGAGAACATCGCATTGAATAAAACAGATACAGACGCTGCTGTGATAATACTCGGTAAGTAAATAATAATTTTGTATGCGCCCTGAGCTTTTAATTTTACAATGTTATCAGTCAGCCATACTGCCAGTAACAATGAAACTAAAATCTGTGGAATAAAGTTGCATACCCACATTGCCAGTGTATTTTTCAAATAAATCAATGCATATCCTTTTTCACCTGCTGTCAGTCCAAGAATATTTTTGAAATTGTCTAATCCACAAAATTCAATAAATTCTCTACCGTTTCTCTTATAGTAGCTTAATGTACTATAGTAAAATGTATTAAATAACGGCCATAACTGAAACAGACAATATGCAATGAAGAATGGGGCGATAAAGAAGTATCCATATCTGCCATATTCAATATGTTTACGTTTTTTCTTTTTGTCCATCTTTGCCAACTCCTCTCAATCCATCTTCCATTTCCCTATATTAAAAACAACTCTCCAATAGTTTTGTTTATAAATGCTGCCCTTCCCATGCCGGAAAGGGCAGCATAGTTATTGTTCTTTTACTGATTATTCAGCTTTTAAGTATGAATAGGAGTCATGTACTGCGGATTTGAAATCTGCGATTGCAGTATCCTTATCCTTGTTTCCTGCTGCATATTCTTTTACCTGAGTAGCCCAGGAAGCATTGATGTTCTGATCTTCTGCTGTTGCATTCTTAGCACTGATAGAATCAGCCATTGGTAAGTAGAATGCCATGATGTCCTGACCAGCATCTGCATATAAGTAGTCACATGTTGCGCCTGCTTCAGAAATCTTCTTAACAGCTTCTTTGTTGTTTACGAAATCACTGTTCTTTGCATTGATAGATACCATGAAGTCTGTGTCACAGGTAAATGCTTTAATGATTGTTCCAGCAAGTTCTTTATCTGCACAGTTAGCTGTTGCTGCAAGTCCTGTACCACCCCAATAGAACTGCTCCGGTGCGTTTACAAGGATTGTGTTGCCTTTCCAGGTATCTTTTAAGCTCCAGTATGTGAACCATGGGCATCCGCAGTAAGCAAGTGCTGCATTAGATGTTTCGCCGTCACCTTCCATGTTTGCATACCAGTCAGTTGACCACTGGTCTGTTTCATAGGTTAAGCCTTCGTCTACCATTGTCTTAGCAAGGTCCATGTACTGTGTCATGTTATCATCAACAGAAATCACATCGTCATCGCCATACCAGCCAGTTGCTCTTGAGTTAGAAAGTACACGGAAGCACTCATCATAACCGGAGAACAGTTTACATTTTCCATTGGATGCATCATTTACTTTTCTTGCTGCATCAAGAACGCCATCCCATGTAGAGAACATTGTGCTTAATTCAGCAGGATCAGTTGTTCCAAGGTATTTCTCACAAAGATCAGCTCTTAACTGGAAGCATCCAGGAGTAGCCTGCCAGAATAATGCTTTTACATTGTTTGCATCAGATGAATCCTCACCACTTACGGTACCAAGATCCAGATTGTACTGATACTGATTTGCATAATCATCTGCTGTAATTCCGCAGTCACCAACTGAGGTCAGCCAGTCGCTGTTTACATATTTCAAAACGTAGTCAACCTCAAGTCCCATCAGGTCTGGATACAATTCATTATCAGGATCATCTAAGATTTCATCAATCTTTGTCTGATAATAATCAGATCCACCTGCATTTACGAATACGATACGTTTTGCAAGGTCTGGGTACTGCTCTGCAAACGGTCCATCTAAGATATTCTTGATATCGTCGTTCCAGCCCCATACTACGAATGCATCATCTGCACTTGGATCACCGGTGATGGTGTTCTCTACTTCTGTAGAATCAGAACCACTGTCTGTGTCCGTATCTGCATCTGCTGTTCCTTCTGTGTTGGATGCATCATTGTTCGCATCCTTTGTGTCATCCCCTGATCCACATCCAGCTACCATAGCTGCTACCATGGATACGCATAATAAAGTACTGATAAGTTTCTTTTTCATTGAGTTCTCCTCCTTCTTATTCGTCATCCTTTTGGATGTTGTTTTCAGGCAGCTCTCCTACCGACTGTCCGGTAATCAATGTGCCCTCTATAACGACTCTCTCTATGAGAGTAGTTCTCGGTTTCTCGATGGCATCAATCAGACGCCTGGCTGCTTCTCTTCCTATTTCTTCTGTATCCTGACGAATCGTTGTGATTCTCGGATGAGATAACTGGGAAATTCTTGTTCCGTCATATCCTGCAATGGAAACATCTTCCGGAATATGCATCCCACGTTCCATAATCACGTTTTTTCCTCCGATTAAAGAGGTGTCATCCGGATAAAGAATACAGGTTGGCGGGTCATCCATATCAAGTAAGATTTCTGTCTGCTCCGCCGCTCCCTTTGTTTCCAGATAAGCAGCTTCCCGAATGTAATCTTCATTTACCTTAATATGAAGTTCTTCCATCGTCCGGTAAAAGCTTGTAAGTCTTTCTCTTGTTACATTCGAGTTTTTCTGTCCATGTATGTAAGCAATTTTTCGGTGACCCTTCTTATATATATACTTCAGCAGCTCTTCCATTCCTTTTACATTATTGGAACAAACTGCTGTGCAATTGTAATGTGTATAATCAATGGTCACTACCGGGAATGCACTGTTCATTAATTCAAGCACTCCCTGGCTGGCAAAATCAGCACACACGATAACGATTCCTTCAAAGTTCCGGTATCTGCAATGTTCAAAAAATGAGGTTTTCTTTACTCCGTAACTGTTGTTGATAAATGTTACATCATATCCCATCTTCTCAACCTGCACCTTAATTCCATTTAGCACACCTGAAAAATATTCATGTGTCAGACCACTTCCTGCTTCTTCCTGAAACAGGACTCCTACGTTGTAGGAACGGTTGGTCTTTAATGCTCTGGCAGCTGCATTTGGAAAATACCCCATCCGCTCTGCTGTCTCTCTTACTCTTGCTTTTGTTTCTTCTCCAATATCATGTTGTCCATTCAGTGCTTTGCTAACTGTTGCAGTTGATACACCACATTCTTTCGCAATGTCTTTTAAAGATACCATCTTTTGCACCTCACTGTATCGAGTTGCTTTTCTTAATCGTTTTCGTAGCTTTATCATAACATATTCAGTGTGAAATGCAACCTTTTTTTGTATATTTGTAATAGTTATCCAGTTTTAAGCCGTCAGTTTTGTGCATTTTTTACTAATCTTGTTTTCTTTCTTCTATATTAAGTCGATTTTTTTCTTTCTCTTTACTTAATCGTTATCACTCTGTGTTTTCGATTCATATGACAAAAAGCTGTCATTTTCGCTCTTTTCTCCTAAAATGCATACTTTCTTCAATATTTCTGTTGCTTTTTCCTGATTCTTATATTATACTCAACCTAAAGAAATACCTCTCTTAATCGTTTTCGGACTTATTGTATTTAAGGAGGTTATTTAATTATGAAATTTGGACATTTCGATGATGCAGCGAAAGAATATGTCATCACTTCCCCAAAGACTCCACTTCCATGGATCAACTATTTAGGATGTGAAGATTTCTTTTCACTGGTTTCTAACACCTGCGGAGGATACAGTTTCTATAAAGATGCCAAGCTCCTTCGTCTTACAAGATATCGTTACAACAATATTCCTTATGACAGCAATGGACATTATTACTATATCAAAGACGGTGACATCATCTGGAATCCGGGATGGATGCCAGCCAAGACTGAATTAGATTCCTATCAGTGCCGGCATGGATTAGGCTACTCTGTTTTTGAAGGAAGCAAAAATCAGTTATCCGCAGAGCTGACCATGTTTGTTCCTATGGGAAATACCTGTGAGATTAACAAACTGACACTGACCAACCACGGCAGTGAACACAAAGAAATTTCCGTATTCTCTTATGTAGAATTCTGTCTGTGGAATGCCATGGATGATATGACAAACTTCCAGCGTAACTTCAGTACCGGTGAAGTGGAAATTCACGGCTCTGCCCTTTATCATAAGACAGAATACCGCGAACGCCGTAATCATTATGCGGTATATGCTGTAAATACCCAGCTTGCCGGATTCGATACCGACCGTGAATCTTTCCTTGGTGCTTATGGCGAAAATTCCGCGCCGGAAGTTGTCATAAACGGAACCTCTAAGAACTCTGTAGCAAGCGGCTGGTCTCCGATTGGTTCCCACCATATCAAGGTTTCTCTTGCACCGGGCGAATCAAAATCCTTTGTTTTTGTACTGGGTTATGTAGAGAATCCGGTTGCCGAGAAATGGGATGGTCCTGCTGAAAACGGATGCATCAACAGAAAACCGGCAGAAGAATTATTAAAACGTTTTGATACCACAGAAAAAGCTGACGCTGCTTTAGCAGAATTAAAAGAATACTGGAATAACCTTTTAAACCACTTTACCGTATCTTCTTCCGAAGAGAAGTTAGACCGCATGGTAAACATCTGGCATCAGTATCAGTGTATGGTAACCTTTAATATGAGCCGGCACACCTTCGTCGTGGATTATGTTTGTTACATCACTTTCAATGTTTCTGTCCATAAATTTCTTCCTGTCCTCGTAGGCTGCAACAAACTTCTTGTTATCAGGCAAACGTTTGTTATAACTTTTTGCTGTTTTTACCCTTTCAACTATCATTTCTGTTTCAAAAGGTTTAAGCATATAATAACCTGCTCCATAACCGAAAGCATCCTGAATTACTGTTTCATTGCTTATTGCTGATGTAATTATAAAAAAAGGAAGCTTTATAATTGAACCGTCCTTATGTATCTTGTTCATTAATGATAATCCGTCCATCTTTGGCATTATCAAATCCAA
>ENA-OVAL01000386-OVAL01000386.1-human-gut-metagenome-genome-assembly--contig:-NODE-386-length-10649-cov-10.976402_pt1 | contig 10649 bp, 10 predicted proteins | sample MGYA00242095_ERZ508980 | MGnify/ENA primary metagenome ERZ508980 (study PRJEB26280, sample SAMEA2531411) | human gut metagenome | biome: human gut; feature: human-associated habitat; material: faeces... | reverse complement strand
ACGAACCGAACGGAATGCTCTTGATAACATTTTCTGCAAGACCCGACTCGTTGAGTGCAAGTCCGAGTGCGAAACCACCGGCTACCATCCAGATAACGCTCCAGTTGATTTCCTCCAAGTCGCGTGCCTTGATTACGCCAGTGAATGCGAACACAACGATTGGCAACATAGCAACTGTGTTAGATCCAACACCGGTCCAGCGGTCGCAGATCCACAACAATACAGTAACGATGAATGTTCCGGCAACTACCATTGTGCGCCAGTTGTGCTGCACTTCGCCTTCAATCTCAAGCTCGATGGTCTTCTTCTTGAACGGGAAGAACTTCTTCAGTAAGAACCAACCAATAAGAAGCAATATCACGGTGAGTGGAAGCATATACATCATCCATTCGCCGAAACCAATACCAAGGTTCAGGCCTGTTGGTGAGTTCAAATATTTCAGTGCGATAGCGTTAGGAGGTGTGCCGATAGGAGTACCCATACCACCGATGTTGGCAGCCACGGGGATAGAGAGTGTCAAAGCAACTCGTCCTTTACCTTCTGGGGGAAGAGCCTTGAATACGGGGGCAAGGAAAGTGAGCATCATCGCTGCTGTAGCGGTATTGCTGACGAACATAGAGAATACACCAGTGATGAGGATAAAGCCGAGTAGTACGTTCTCGCTCTTATTGCCGAAAGGTTTGAGCAATGTACGTGCTAAGAGCACATCAAGTCCTGACTTCGTTGCTGCGATAGCAAGTATGAAGCCACCGAGGAAGAGGATGATAATAGGGTCGGCGAATGTAGCCATTAGTGCGCTGTGGTCAAGCAGTTCTTCTTTTTCAATGCCTGATCGGAAGAAGTGGAACGCATTGTCTGATGTTGTGAAAAGTAGTAAGCCGATGAGCGACACGGATGTTGCCCAAGGCGAAATGGCTTCTGTCACCCACAGTATTGTTGCCAATGCGAACACGGCAATAATGCGTTGCTGGATAACGGTGAGACCTTCGATTCCGAAACTGCTTGTTGGCAGATTCCATAGCACAATTGTTACAAGAACTGCTAAAGCAAAGAGTAGGGCGTTTTTCTTGCTAAAGTCTCCTTTAAGGAGATTTCTCTTTTCTGTTGCCATAAAGTTTTTTGTCGGTTAGGTTAATTTATTAAGTTATTAGTTATTTCGCAAAGTTAAGCAAAATAAATTCTCTACCAAAACTTTTCGAAAGTTTTTAATACAAAAAGCCGCTCCATATATGATGGAACGGCTTTTATAAGTGTTCAAATTAGTCGTTATTGAATTTCTCACGCGCCTTTCTTAAAATCTCAGATACGCTTGCAACCTTCTTAGTCGATTTTTGCCATTGTTGCTTACGCTCTTCGTAGTCGCGTCGTTGGCGTTCAAGAAAATTGTCTGCCATTGGCGTGTTTATTTAAATTTGCTATAGATGACAGTGATGTTTATAGCTCCATTGCGATTGTTACTACCGCCGACCAGTTTTGTACTTGCAATTGACATATCGTGGGTTATGTTTGTCAGCTCACCCGATGTGTTTTTTGTAACAGTAACTGATATTATCACCACCTTATTCCAATCTTCTTTTGAGCGATTTTCGTCCATATAGCGTACTAAGCTACCTATATTGTTGAAGGTGTACTGGTTCGTCGTGCTGCTATATGTAGCAAGGAACGATGTTTTATAGTTTGCCACCTGCTTGTTCTCAAAGAAGCTATACATCTCTGCCTTCGGAATCATCAGCAACGTAGTAGGTGTATTCAGTGCATAATCGCCATTTGCGATTGGATTGATACGTGTCAAACTGACCTTTGCGGTGTTGATTGTATCGTTTTCATGTCCTCGCAATATGTCGTCTACAGGGATCGTCATTTCGGTGAATATGCCTGCAGGCGATTTGATGTATGTGCATGTGTCCTCTTCGGCGAGTCGCTTAATAGCGGCTTTGTCGTTGATGATATTCGTTGTTTGCAACACTTCCTCTGTGCCGGGGAATGAAGCCGAAGAGATAATGACTGTATCTCGTTTGGTGCCGTCTGATTTTGTTGTGGTTGTCTTGTGTCTGAAGTAGACATTCAACTGGCTCAGATATATGTGCGCCATAGCTCCAAGTCCGCTTTTGGTCTTAAAGTAGAAGCCAGGTGTAACCTTATTTATAAAGGTGTAGGCATCCTTAAAGTCCTCTTTGTGGTCATAGAACTGATTGATAAGCTCTGTACCGAACGAATCGTTAAGCGGAATACATATTGACTTGATGTAGTCTGAACCATTACGTACAGATGCGTCTACATTTAGGTCTGTAAGCGTGTAAACCTTATTGACAGCAGTGCTTTCGTCCACAAATCCCTCCTTCTTTGGGTCAAAGTTCGAATAGTAGACCTTTTCGGGGATGGGCGCAGACAATTCGTAAGCTGTCAATTTCATAGGTGCTAATGAGTCGCCATAGAATTCCTTATAGTAAAGGCGTATGTCGCAAGAGTCTGCTTTGATTTGTCCTTTGTTGGCTATCTTTACGCTATCCTTGTTCGGAAATTCAAATCCTTCGGGCATGTAGAACTGTGTCATAAAGTCGCTACTAAGGTATGCACCTGTTTCCGGATCACGCACCTTACCAATATAGCTGGTGTATGTTCTTGCCAAAACCGAGTCTGCAACAATTGAGCGTGTTTTTACTTCAAAGGTATCAGTAACTATATTCAAGTTGTCGCTACCATCAATGAGCGTACCACTGCCGATGTCGCCAGTGGTATCGTCACACGATGCGAATATTAAGGTGGCAAGCATGAGACTTGCCAAATATTTTAGCTTCATATTCAAAATTGATTAATTTGAATTCTCCACTCTACAGCTTCTCGTAGAAATCTCTGTAGGCTTCAGTATAGTTTTCTCCTGGATATTTTAATATTGGCAGACCCTTGCTCTCAGCATATGCCATCAATTCTGGATTGGCGTTTTCTTCTGCTTCAATTACGGCATCGCTATTATCTATCGCCAATTTGCAGAACTCCATAAAATCGAAGTCGTCCTTGTAGGCACCAAGACTGTCAACAGTGATGTTTTTGAACTCAAGGCAATTTTTGAAGTTGTCTCCGATGTTCTTAGACAAACCATCCTTGAATATTGATGTAACAATTTTGGTGTCGGTGAAGGTCGGTTCGTCGTTGTATGCAGCTTTGACGAAAAGTGGTACGATATATGACATCCAACCCTGACAATGTATTATTTCTGACGACCATCTGAGTTTCTTTACAGTTTCCAGTACGCCACGTGCGAAGAAAATAGCTCTCTCGCCGTTGTCGTCGTATTCCTCACCATTCTCGTCAAGAGCCATCTTACGCTTCATAAAGTAGTCGTCGTTATCGATGAAATACACCTGAAGGCGTGTTTGTGGGATAGACGCAACCTTGATTATCAGCGGATGATCGGTGTCGTCGATGACAAGGTTCATTCCTGAAAGGCGGATTACCTCATGAAGTTGTCCTCTGCGCTCGTTGATATTTCCCCATTTGGGCATGAACGTGCGAATTTCAAAACCTTCTTCCTGCATTTTGGTTGGAAGGTCTCTTCCCATGATTGAGAGTGCTGTTTCGGGAACATACGGAGCAATCTCCTGATTGATAAAAAGTACTTTCTTTGCCATGCTTTGATATTTAATATGTGCGTAGTTTGCGTTACTTATGGTTTTGTTCGTCAAAGTGTACGCATAAGCACAAGTGCAAAGTTACAAAAAAAAACTCAGAAAACGCTTGTTTTCTTTGCTTTACCCCATTTATGAGCTTGTTTTTTTAATGTAATTCTTTCTTATTAAGAATTTATTGCACAATAAGTTGTGTTTTTAGGAAGAATGTGAGTGGGGTGGTTGTTGTGGTTGAAGTAGTATGATTATAAAACAATAAATCCCAAGAACTGGTGCTCTTGGGATTTATATGTGTCTTGTGACGGAATTTTCGTTGATTAAGCCTCAGCTGGAACTTCCTCTGTAGCCTCTGCGTTAGCAGCAGCCTCTGCTTCTGCCTTTGCGGCAGCCTCAGCAGCCTTCTTCTCAGCTACCTTCTTAGCGATTGCCTCGTTCATCTTCTTCTCAGCCTCGAGCTCCTTAGCAGCAGCTTCCTTCTTAGCCTTAGCATCGCCCTCGCGAACAGCAGAAATCTTAGCGTCCTTGCTATTCTTCCAAGCGTCGAAACGCTTCTGAGCCTCAGCATCGTCGAATGCGCCCTTCTTAACGCCACCCTTGAGGTGCTTCATCAAGTAAACGCCCTCGCCCTTGAGGATGTTGCGAACTGTGTCTGTTGGCTGTGCACCTGTCTCTACCCAGTAGAGTGCGCGCTCGAAATTCAAATCTACAGTAGCAGGATTGGTGTTAGGGTTGAAAGTACCAATCTTCTCAGTAAATTTACCATCACGTGGTGCTCTAACGTCAGCGATTACGATGCTATAGAAAGCATAGTTCTTACGACCGCCGCGCTGCAATCTGATTTTTGTTGCCATTTTTTAAATCTAATTTTAATTTAATTATTAATGAGGTTTGAATTTTATGCTGTCATCTCGTGACAGCGGGTGCAAAGGTACTACTTTTATTTGGTACCCACAAATTTTTCTCCTATTTTATAGGCTTTTTTAGCATTTCTTTTAAGAATCAGGGCTTTATCGGATGCGATCAGCGGCTTTTACCAGCTTTTCGTCATCATTTACACCCTTATATGCCATAGCGACAAGTATCAGGCTGACGATTGGCAGACAGGCTGCGAACTCGATGCTCATCTTGCCCTGAACCTCTGGAATAGGAATGATACCCAAGAGAATCAGGACATAATCAATCACCCACAGTACCTGAAGCAGCATGGTACATTTGCAGATACTCATCTGTACCTTGCGATTCTTATAAAGGAATATCGTTACCAACGACAAGATTGCTGTTACGCTGAGCAGGACAAACAGAGGGATGCAGGTGGCAGAGATAGCAAGACCGCCCTCGCCTGTCACCACACCCAGATTGTAAACCATACTGTCTGTTCCCATTCCCTCTGGCGCTATACTGCCAATAGGAAAGAACAGACCCAGCGCACATACAATAACAGCTAAAAGCAAAAACAGGGTTTGTTTACGCTGTATCATAACTCTACCTGTCTTGTTTAGAGTTCATCCTCATCAGAAGAGTGAGCTGGCACACTTGGATCACGCCAATAAATGCTCTTCTCTACAAACTCCTCTGTAGCAATCAAAGTTGGCTTTGGCAACTTCTCATAGAAACGAGAGATCTCAATCTGCTCACGGTTCTCGAAGACCTCTTCCAAAGAATCGTTGTAAGAAGCAAACTCAGAGAGTTTCTTGCTCAAGTCCTGCTTAATCTCAAGCGAGATCTGGTTAGCTCGCTTAGCGATGATTGCAACACTCTCGTAAATGTTATGCGTATCATCACAGAGATCCATGATGTTACGAGTAACTGTGTTAACTGGTGCTTTTGATTTCTTATAATCCATAATTTATAGTACTATATATATTATTCTATTTTTATCTATCGTTTCTCCTGCTAGTAAGCTGTGAGGGCATTATTTGTTGTCCCCAGCGAGCTTGTCGAGTGTATCCTCAGGATGTGCCTTCTCGAAAGCCTTGCACTTCTCGATATATTTCTCGGCAGTGGCACGCTCCTTGGAATCCGGATACTCATTGATGAAGCCATAGCATTCATCCTCAGCATCCTGATAGCGCTCCAGCTGCTTGCTCTCAACACTCATCTTCGCCAGTTCATACTTACTCTTCATGATGAGTGTAGCAAATTCCTCGCGCTTGTTGCTGTAAGGATAATCCTTGAGGGCATTCTGCGCTGTAACGATGCAAGCCTCATAATTGTTGCCGCCGTTGGTGCAGTTGCCGAAGTAAGTACCCATATCGAAGTACAGGCGTGCACTCTTATACTCCTTCTCTACCAGGAGATCCTGCAAGGCAAAGAGACGGTTGGTTGCCTGAGCCTTGAGATGAGCATCCGGGAAGAGATCGAGGAACTCCTGGAAGGCTGTAATCGCAGTATAAGTAGTACTCTGGTCGAGTCGAGGCTCCGGAGCATTCTGATAGAGGCTTTCGCCCACAAAGTACTTCGCCATCTCTGCATACTGTCCCTTCGGATAGCTGGCATAATATTTCTTGAAATACTCTGATGCCGTTTCGTAATCCTTCAAGCCATACTCAGCCATCGCCAACATATAGAGACACTCCTCGCCCTCAGTTGAACCCTTCTTCATGGTTACAACTTCCTGCAACAGAGGAATGGCACGAGAATACTTGCCCTGTGCAAAACACTGCTTGGCATACTCGTACTTATAGGTAGGTGTTGCTGCCTTATATACCTGATTATATTCGCTCGCACAGCCAGTAAGAAGCAATGCTACACTAGCTGCGATTAGTATTGATTTCTTCATATTATTACTTTTGTGGATGCAAAGTTACAGATAATTTGCTTATTATCAAAAGAAAAAATACATTTTTTCGCAAATAATTAATCTTTATAACGATTAATGCCGTTTTTTTTGTATTTTTGCACCCAAAAACAGAGATTATGGACTTTAAAATCACATCAGAATATCAACCGACGGGTGATCAGCCGCAAGCCATCCGACAACTCACCGAAGGCATCCAGCAGGGAGAGCCCGCACAGGTGTTGCTTGGCGTAACCGGTTCCGGCAAGACCTTCACCGTAGCAAACGTTATAGCCAACGTGGGCAAGCCGACTCTTATCCTGAGTCATAACAAGACGCTTGCCGCCCAGCTTTATCAGGAGATGAAAGGCTTCTTCCCCGATAACGCTGTGGAGTATTACGTTTCCTACTACGACTATTACCAGCCGGAGGCATATCTGCCAACCACGGATACCTATATAGAAAAAGATCTCGCCATCAATGATGAGATCGACAAGCTCCGTCTGGGTGCCGTTTCCGCTTTGCTTTCAGGCAGAAAAGATGTCATCGTGGTATCTTCCGTATCATGCATCTATGGTATGGGTGGACCAGTAGCTATGCAGGAAAACATCATCAAGATTCACAGGGGACAGCAACTCGACCGAAATGAATTTCTCCGGAAACTGGTAGATGCCCTCTATGTAAGAAACGACATCGAACTGCAGCGCGGCAACTTCCGCGTAAAGGGAGAAACGGTAGATATCTTCATGGCGTACAGCGACAATGTGCTGCGAGTAACCTGGTGGGATGACGAGATAGACAGCATCGAGGAGGTAGATTCCCTCACCTATCACCGACTCGCCTCCTTTGAAGAATATGAGATTTATCCTGCCAACCTTTTTGTAACCAGCAAGGAGCAGCAGGAAATCGCCATCAGAATGATACAGGACGACCTGGTGAAGCAGGAAGAATTCTTCAAGAGCATAGGCGATGGCATCAAGGCACAGCGCATCAAGGAGCGTGTGGAATACGATATGGAGATGATCAAGGAGCTGGGACACTGTTCGGGCATCGAGAACTATTCGAGATATTTCGATGGCAGACATGAAGGAGAGCGTCCATACTGTCTGCTCGATTTCTTCCCGAAAGATTTCCTTCTGGTGGTTGACGAGAGCCATGTGAGCATTCCGCAGATCGGTGCGATGTATGGTGGCGATAGAGCCAGAAAGAAGAACCTGGTGGAATACGGTTTCCGATTGCCAGCCGCCTTCGACAACCGTCCGCTCACCTTCGAGGAATTTCACAGTATGATTCATCAGGCCATCTACGTGAGTGCCACCCCAGCCGACTATGAGTTGAGAGAATCTGAAGGTGTGGTAGTAGAACAGCTGATCCGTCCTACGGGATTGCTCGATCCGGAGATTGAAGTACGCCCAAGCGAAAACCAGATTGATGATCTGCTCGATGAGATTCTGACCAGAACCCACCGGGATGAACGTGTACTCATCACCACCCTTACCAAACGTATGGCTGAGGAGCTGACCGAGTTCCTGCTGAACCACGATGTAAAGGCTGCCTATATCCATAGCGATGTGGCAACGCTCGACCGCGTGAAGATCATGAACGATCTGCGAGCAGGCGTGTATGATGTACTGGTGGGTGTGAATCTGCTCCGCGAGGGTCTAGACTTGCCGGAGGTATCGCTTGTTGCCATCCTCGATGCAGACAAGGAGGGATTCCTGCGCAGTCACCGTTCTCTGACCCAGACCGCCGGCCGTGCCGCCAGAAACGTGAATGGCAAGGTGATTATGTATGCGGACAATATCACAGACAGCATGCAGAAGACCATTGATGAGACTGCTCGCCGAAGAAGCATCCAGCTGAAATACAATGCCGACCATGGAATTACGCCAAAGCAGATTCAGAAGGCGATTACCTCTGCACTGCCTACCAGCAAGGAAGAAGAGGCTGCTTCAGGTGCAGCCACCATCAAGAGCATCAAGAGTGCCGAGAAAGCCAAAGGCATTATGGATCATAAGAGCATCAAGGGAGCCGAAGGATCCAGACAGCGTGTCTACATCGAACCAGATAGCGCCACGATGGTTGCCGACCCTATCGTCCGCAGCATGAGCAGGGAGGAACTGGAGAAGAGCATTGCCAATACCACTGCTCTGATGAAACAAGCCGCCAAGGACCTCGACTTCATGCAGGCAGCACAATATCGCGACGAAATCATCCGATTGCAGAAGGAATTGGAAGAAAAAGGATAGAAGCAGCACGCCCTGAAAGGGCAGAAGCTCCTAGCCCAGGGCAACGCCCTGGGTATAATAGCAGTTTACAAGACGCCCTGTAAGGGCAAAAGCTTTGTATATTGCCAGGTATTTGAAAGCTTTTGCCCTTACAGGGCGACAGGTTTGCGCCCATAAACACCCAGGGCGTTGCCCTGGGCTAGGAGCTTCTGCCCTTTCAGGGCGTGTGGGGCTTACTTGCAAAGAAAGGTTAAGTACTAATAAAGTTGAATGTTAACATTTAAAAATTAAAAGGACAAAGATGGAATTTTTTATAATCGATCGCAATGGACAGCAGGCAGGTCCTTTCAGTTTCGACCAACTCGTACAGAAGGGCATCAGTCCCGAAACACTGGTGTGGAAGCAGGGTATGGCAGATTGGACTCCTGCCTGGAAGGTAGAGGATCTGAGAGCTGTATTGGAAGCAGTAGAAGCCAACCAGAGCAACCAGAATGCTCAAAAGCAAGAAGGAGTTCAGCAAGATTTCCAGCAACAGGGAGCAAACCAGCAGCAGGCTCAACAGAAAGCTTATCAGAAAGCTCATCAGCAGGATTATCAGAAAGCCCAGCAGGAAGCCTATCAGCAGGGATTCCAGCAGGGAGCAGCGATGCATTCGAATTTCCAGCAGCAGCCTAAGAAGAAGACGAGCCATTTCGCGATGAAGATGGTGATAGGTCTCATTATTTTCATCCTTGCCATATTTGCCATAACCAATCCGAGCGCAGATGCTCATAAAGAGAAGGTTCGCACGGAGGCAAGCAAGGCGGTAGAAAAGGCGATAGGATCTACCGACAACAATTTCTTCTCGCAGGCGCTCCGCTCTGTAGCCAAGATGATGGCTGGCAGCATGATGGACGAAGCGATGAACCAGCTTTTCGAATACCACAACTATATCGTTTGCTCTACAGGTTCTGTGGAATTCAACGGAAAGCAGCATACCGTGAGTTTCGGTATCCTCGGCAACGTCTATACGATGAATGCCGACGATATGGTGAAGGCGCTGGAATCTGCCGATAATCTCCATATCGAGGAGTCAGAATCAAACGTATCCTCTGATACCCCTAATATGGATAGCTCAGATTCAGAAGACCAGGCTGACAGCGATGAAGGCAGCCTCAGCACAAGAATGCAGAAGAAACTGGAAGAGAAAGCTAATCAGGCTTTCGATAAGGCAGCGGATAAAGTGAGCAAGAAGGTAGAAGAGAAAATCAATCAGAAGCTCGAAGAAACCACCGATTCTTCCAGCATCGAAAAGATAATCGATAAGATCCTGGAGTTATTTTAACGGCATATAATACAAATCTCCCTATAAGCAGGCGACATGCGCCAGGCTTATAGGGAGATTTTTTGGTTAAAATAGCCTATCAATAGCAGCACAGATATCAGGCTACTTCCAGAAAATCGGGAGAGCGGGAGATCTTGACCACCACTGCGTGATGACGCACAAACTGCATGCGGATGCGGGCAATGAGAAGATCATAGCACTCCTCGCTATGAATGAGGAAACCCAGATGGAGACACTCTCCTACAATGATGCAGTGGTTGCGCCAACCGTGAATGCCATTACCCCTAGAGAAGGACACACGGGAATCAATATGGGAGGCAACCCCTGAATCAACATCTGCCAGTCTTATATAATAAGGTAATGCCAGCTTGCTGTTGCGCTGCAGGGCATACTCTCCTTCCGGCAGACAATGCACATCCTCTTCCAACGTATCACAAACATGCTGACCATCAATCAGCAATCTACCACTTACGGCATGATGATAACTGCCAAAACGTTCTATAGCTATTTCCATAAACTTTTGATTTTTCCAAACTGTTATTTTTTAACCTTGCCCCCATCCCCATCTTCTCTCCATATCCGTGTAAACATTATTCAAGTAAGAGAGAATCAGGCGAAAACGCCCGAAAAATGGGGAAAAAAGAGATTGAGAATTTTTCCTTAAGGGTTTTTATTTTTTTCCTTAAGGGAAAATA
>ENA-OVAL01000375-OVAL01000375.1-human-gut-metagenome-genome-assembly--contig:-NODE-375-length-10836-cov-31.372229_pt1 | contig 10836 bp, 8 predicted proteins | sample MGYA00242095_ERZ508980 | MGnify/ENA primary metagenome ERZ508980 (study PRJEB26280, sample SAMEA2531411) | human gut metagenome | biome: human gut; feature: human-associated habitat; material: faeces... | reverse complement strand
GAAAGGCTGTAGTTCCAACTAACGTGTTCTGAGAGGGAGCGAGGTTATGTTTTGGGAACCCCAAAACGCCTCGCTCCACCATGAGGGCGGAGGAATTTTGCTCCCGACGGTCGCAGAAAGTGAGTGTACCAACTGTAAACAGTATATCGAATGACAAGCATACATGAACAATACAAGAAAAAGGGCGGAAGACCGCCCACAGGCAGGATTCACAAGCTGTCGAAGTCTGTCACGGTGAAGTTCTCGAAGCCAAGCTACGAGGCACTGAGGCTGAGGGCGAGAAAAGCCAACCGCAAGTTGGCGGAGTATATACGAGAGTAGACATAGAAAGGAGAGGTTAAGTCTTTGCTTCTGATGTATGCAAATTGAAACTAAGAGTCATACATTGAAATGATGCCAGCTATCCTCATAGGATAAAGCAACCATATAAAATCTTAATTGAATATTATTATTCTCCTTTGCAACAACAAAATATAGTTCGGAACGAACAGAAAGACATGTTTTATACGTTTTTTATGTTAAACTGTATGAAAATATTTGTGACTTCGAAATAAAAACATTATTTTTGTATCGCTTTTATAGCAAAAAGAAAAGTCATTATTAACTTAATAGGGTAGGATCCTTAAACATCAAGTATGGAAGAACGAAAAATTTCCACATTAGTCTCTTTGTTGGGAGAAGATGTTCTGACTGAAGATTGTTTGGTTGTTGTTACAGGTGGTAACAATGACAAGGAGCAACATCAGAACTTTGAGCAAAATAATCCTCAGTGTAACAATTGTCAATGTAACAATTGCGGTTGCTAAGTGTTATTAACCCCTAAGAATTAGGTACGACTATAATAGATAGTTGTACCTAATTATTTATAAACAACAAGTAAATTGAATATGAAATATAGTCAGTATAACCATTTTGTTGAGATGGAAAATGTTGTGTTATGCTTTAACGCATATAATTATTCCAGATTAATTATAGGTAAAAATGCATACCAAGACTATCTAAGCTGCAAAGATAATGTTGAAAAACTAAATACAAAAAATCCCAACTTACATAGAACATTAGAGGCTAATGGTTTCATCGTTACAGACGAAAATGACGAACAGAAAAAGTATTTGTCTTCAGTACAAGAACGTAAGTTTTCTAAAGATATTTATCATATTATCGTCAATCCAACAATGGATTGTAATTTAAAATGTTGGTATTGCTACGAGAGTCATATAGAAAAGTCCCATATGACTTCAGAAATGGTCGCAGCAATCATATTGCATATCAAAGAGAAAATTACCAAAGAGCCTTTTAAGAAATTAATTTTAAGTTTCTTTGGAGGAGAACCTTTGTTGCAAAAAAATATTGTTTTTTCGTTAATCGAAAGCATTTATGAACTCTCAAAAATACATGGATTTTATTTGGCGACTTCGTTTACTACCAATGGAACGTTGATAGACAAAGACTTTGTCGCAAAATTAAGTCCCTATGAACCGAGCTTTCAAATCACCTTGGATGGATGGCAAAATATTCATGATAAGGTAAGGAAATATAAGGTCAATGGCAATGGGACATATTCGCAAATTTTATCAGCGATAAAATTAATACAACAAGATTCACCTAAAAGCGAAATCTTGGTAAGGATTAATGTGTCCAATAGAACGTTAGATTCCCTTACAAACATTGCAAACGAGCTTGCTGAAATAAAGCAAAATAACAATTTGAAAATTATGGTATCTAAAGTTTGGCAAGTAAATGCAGAAAAGTTAGATGAAAAGAAAATCTTAGATTTTGTCTTACAATGTCAAACAAATAAAATACAATGTAGTTATTTGGCTACTTCAAAATACACTTATGGGTGTTATGCAGACAATTACAATCAAGTTGTCATAAATTATGATGGAAATATTTACAAGTGTACAGCAAGGACATTCTCGTCTGAAAATTCATATGGTCTTATCACTAGTGAAGGACAGTTAGAATGGAATGAAATGAAATTGCAGGATAGATTAAATTTAGAATTGCCATCTAGATGTCAGATTTGTAATTTTCTTCCAGCATGTCCTAAGCCCTGTTCGCAAAAACTCTTAGAAAAGGGAGAAAATTTACCTTGCATACTTAACAAGAAATATGGTAAGGAAAATTATATTATAGAAGATTTCTACAACTTTTTAATAGAAAGAAATAATGAGAAATAGTTTTTGTATATTTTTTCTTCTTTGGGTTACTTTGGATGTTTTTAGTGGGGAAAAATGTCTTTTCACAATAGGCTCTGATTTTATAGTAACCGATACAATATCAAAGAACTTGTCTGATACATCTAGAATCTTTAACTTGTCAGATGTCGTTGTAAAAGGTTCAAATATCATAACAAAATCAGACCGCTTAATATTAATTCCAACTTCTAATATGCAGAAGGCATCGTCATCTGCATGGGATTTGCTGAGCAAAATAAAACTGCCAGGAGTAATCGTTGACCGCCAGAACAAGAATGCAACAACTATTAATGGAAGTAATATACTTTTTAAAATCAACAACATTGATGCCACTATTGCAGATTTTTTGACGATAATCCCAAGCGATGTAAAAAAAATAGAGTTTTTTGATAAATTAGGAGCACGATATAATGACAGTAACATTAGTGCAATCATTAACATTGTAACTAAAAGGCATACTTCTGGTGGACAATTTGGACTCTATGAAGATGCGGCTCTAACAACAATGTCGCTATATAATAGTGCTTATGTCAAATTTAACAAGGCAAACAGTTTGTTTAGCCTAAGCTATAATAGCAAGTACCGAGATTATTCCAATTCATACACAGATACGTATCTAGAAAATGAAGATGTTGAAATATCCAGAAAGGGCGTAGAATCGCCATATGGATACTTTCTTCAAAATATAGATGCTGCATATAATTATTATAAGAATAACTTTACATTTAACATAAAATTCAACTATAGTACAAACCGAAACACCAATCAAAATTGCTCACAGGAGATATTTGATAAGAAAAGTTTGATTGGAAATTCATTTAGGTCACCAAAAGACAAAAGTCATTCACCTGCAATAGACTTGTTTTCTGAATATAAAATTTCCTCCAAACAGTCATTGCTCTTTAATATGGTAGGAAAAATATTACAGACAAACTATGATTATTCATATACTGAAAATGTAAACGAAAATAATTCCCATTTTGAGTATGGGGTAGAAGGAAAGCGTAAGTCTCTTATAACAGAAATCATGCATACTTATTCTTTAAAAAATCTTTCATGGGATTCTGGTTTAAGATACAAATATTCAGACACTCACAATTTATATAGTTATGATATTACAAATGATTTTGATTCAAAAGACCAAAATTTATACGCTTATACCCAATTCTCTGGGAATGTTAAAAATATCTACTACATGGGGGGAATAGGTATAAATTGGGTTAGTTTCAATGAAGGTGGCAATTCTTTTAACAAAGTATTATATCGTCCTTTAGGCAGAATTAAGTATATGCCTTTAGACAATTTTAGTATGTCTTATCAATTTTCAATGCAACCAACAATACCAAGCTTGTCAACATTAAGTGGAATTACAAAAAATTTGAATAGATATGAATTCGAAACAGGCAATTCTGCCTTGCGTCCTTATGACAACATAAAACATAAATTATCTTTATCTTGGAATCCTAACAGATGGTATATTTCACTAAACTACAATATCGAAAGTGCAAAAAATCTTTTTGCGTCTGGTATTTATTGTCAAAATGGGAAATTAGGTTATCAACATATAAATTTTGATTCAAAAACTGTTCGTAAAATAAATCTTTACACAAGCTTTGACATCATAAAGGACATGTTGTTCATTGATGGCTATATTTCATACAACTATTATAAATTTAAAATAGAAGACGAAACTTTCTCTTTAACAGACTATACATATGGTGGGAAGATAGTGTTCTACCTGAAAAACTTTTCTGCAAATATATCTTTCAATCATAATCCAAAGGAATTATTTGGAATGAAAAGTTTTTATGGAGAATCCACAGGCAGCGTTGATTGTTCTTATAAATACAAAAGAATGACTTTCTCACTTGGAGTATGGAATCCGTTTAAAAAATATGTTCAGAGTTCTGGTTTCGAGTATGCTAGAAATGGTTTATATAAAACTGAGTATTTTAGAATAAAGGACAATGCTAATATGATAACTCTAGGTGTTTCCTATGACATAAATTGGGGTAAATCTTATAAGGCAAGAAATAAAAGATTAAATAATTCGGACAACATAGATGGTATTGTAAAATAAAAATGATGAAAAAATTTCCACTTTTCATACAACATGATTCTATGCAATGTGGCATTGCTTGTTTGTGTATGATATGTAAGTTTTTCGGTCGTAGCATTTCCATAGAAACTATGGCAAACTTATGTCATGCTAATAAAGAGGGAGTGTCTTTAATGGGATTAAGTGAGTCTGCTACGATTCTTGGTTTTCATGCTATAGCTGCAAGAACCAGTATCAATAAGTTACAAATTGTTCCTCTTCCTTGCATTTTGCATTGGAATCAAAATCATTTTGTCGTTTTATATAGAATAAAGAACAACAAATACTATATTGCTGACCCAGGAAAAGGTTTGATAACTTATACTCTTGATGAATTCAAGAAACATTGGCTAAGCACAAATACCAATGGTGAAGACAAGGGCATCGCTATGTTCTTGGAAACTACACCTGCCTTTTTTGCTTACAAGATGCAGAAAGAAGAGAACATAAAAGAAAAGCGGTCTTTTCGTTTTCTCTTGGGGTATGTGAAAAAATATCGTAAGTATTTTGGGCAAATTGTACTAGGTTTGGTTGTTGGAAGCCTTTTACAGTTAGTCTTGCCATTTCTCACCCAATCTATTGTTGATGTTGGCATCAAAAACCAAGACATTGGTTTTGTTTGGCTGATATTATTGGGACAACTTATGCTAACAATTAGCCGAACAGCTATTGACTTTATCCGTAGATGGTTATTGCTTCATATCTCCTTGCGCATTAACATTTCACTATTGAGTGACTTCTTCATTAAATTACTGAAGCTTCCAATGTCTTTCTTTGACACAAAGCTTATGGGAGACTTGATGCAAAGAATGAGTGACCATAGTCGTGTGAATAAATTTCTCACACAGCAGACACTCAACATAACATTTGCGATATTCACTTTTGTTGTGTTTTCTGTGGTGCTGTTCTTATACGATAAATTTGTGTTTGCTATCTTCTTGCTTGGAAGTATTCTCTATGGCGCATGGATGACTTTATTCTTAAGACGGAGGAAAGTACTAGATTATGAGTTATTTGAACAGCAAGCCATCAACAACAACAAAACTTACGAGTTTATCACCTCTATGCAAGAAATCAAATTGCAGGATTGTGAGCAACGCAGAAGATGGGAATGGGAAGATACACAAGCTGATTTGTTTGAAGTACAGATGAAATCGCTCAAACTCCAACAAATGCAAGAAGCAGGGTGCATATTCATCAATGAAACTAAAAATACCATCATTACAGTTATAGCTGCAACAGCGGTAATTCACGGAGACATGACCCTTGGCATGATGCTTGCCATACAGTATATTATTGGTCAATTAAATACACCTGTAGATCAATTGATGAACTTCTTTTATTCCCTGCAAGATGTGAAGATTAGCTTGGAACGTATCAACGAGATTCACCAGATGGATGATGAGAACGGAAAGGAAGGTTTGCTAACTTCCATCGAGGACAAGGGCGAGGGCATTGACATCAAGAACATCATGTTCAAGTACGACCCACATGCTTTGCGCAAGACCATAGACGATGTGAACATTCACATTCCTCAAGGCAAGGTAACAGCCATCGTTGGCGCCTCTGGCAGTGGAAAGACCACCCTCATCCGTTTGATGCTTGGTTACTATCCTGTCTTGGAAGGACAAATCAACATTGGTAACACCGACATCAACAAGCTCAACAAGAAATGGTGGCGCAGACAATGTGGCGTTGTGATGCAGGATGGTGTCATCTTCTCGGAGAGTATCGCAAGAAATATTGCTGTTGATGATGGCGATATAGATAAGGAAAGGTTGTTGAAAGCTGCCGAGATAGCTTGCATCAAGGATTACGTGATGGCTTTGCCTCTGAAGTTCAACACCAAGATTGGGCGTGATGGCGTGGGACTGAGCCAAGGACAGAAACAGCGTATCTTGATAGCAAGGGCGGTGTATAAGAATCCCGACTACATCTTCCTTGACGAGGCGACCAACTCGCTCGATGCCAACAATGAGAGAAGCATCGTGGAGAACTTGGATAAGTTCTATAAGGGTAAGACTGTTGTGATTGTAGCTCATCGCCTAAGCACGGTGAAGAATGCCGATCAAATCGTGGTCATCGATCATGGAAAAGTGGTTGAGGTAGGCAACCATGAATCTTTGACCACCAAGCGAGGGGCATACTATAATCTGGTAAAGAACCAATTGGAATTGGGAAATTGATGCAATTATACTTATTTAACGACACAAATGCTGATGTTTTGAAGAAAAATAGGTATTTTTGCCACAGAAAAAGTGAATATAAAAACATATTGCGTATGAAGACTATAGTTTTATCTTGTGGATTACTTATGTTTTTTTCTCCAATATTCGCTCAGAATATCGGAAAGGATACTATAGTCTCTTCTAAAGTATTACAAGATGTTGTCGTGTCTGCCTCAAATATCAGTCGCATAGGCGACCACCTTGTGATTTATCCCAATAGTCAACAGCGGAAACATGCTGTAAGTGGTTTCGGGGTATTGGAGAATCTGAATATTCCTGGACTGATGATAGACTCAAAGTCAAAGCAGGTGGATGTGATGGGACTTCATGCCACCTTGTACCTGAACGGTCAAGAATGCGACATCAAGGAAATCCAAATGCTCAGACCTCGTGACATCGAAAAAATAGAGTATTATGATTCTCCTTCGGGAAAATATGCCAAGGACAAACTTGCCATCAACTTTGTTTCCAAGCAATATCGGTATGGTGGATATGTTCAGGTGGATGGTCAGCAAACACTTGGCTATGCCCATGGTGATTACAATGTCGCAGCAAACTATGTGAAAGGCAGGAGCACTTACACACTGTTTGCTGGCGAGAACTATGAGCATGTCAATAACACTGAGACTTGGAATCATGAACAATATCTCTTTCCTCAATCGGAAATAGACCGCATCACTTATGACAAGATTTCTTCTCGAAACCATCAGGAATACATGCAGTTCCGCTATCAAGACCAAAAGGGACAGAGATATTGGGTCGGCAAGTTTACGCTTGTGAATATTGCCACGCCAAGAAACATCTCTACAGGTTATGCCCAAGAGAACAATTTGACAGATTTCTTCTCAAACATGCAGAAGAAGAGCTTGTCACCCAAGATTGATTTGAACGCAAACTTACCTTTGGGCAACAACCAATCACTCACATTAGGTGTTCATGGAAAATATTCCGCCAACTCCTACAATCGTCTCTACCAAGAATCTCCTTATGAGGCAAGAACGGATGAGGACGAGAAGGCTATATCGTTCCAGTTATCTGCCATCTACAACTATTTTGCGAAAAAGCATTCCATGACCATCGAAGCATATCACTATCATGACATCTGGGATGCTGATTATTCTGGCAATTGCGACTTGTGGCAACACCTATGGAAAGGCGAGACCTTGGCATTCTTCTCCTATAATTTCAAGCCAACCAAGAAGTTGAGCTTGAAAACACGAATAGGCTTGGATTGGCTACTATACCGCTTGCATGGGGACAGTCGCTTTAGTCAATTATCCCCTCGCCTCAACACGACCGCTCAATACCAAATTAAGAATGGAATGCTGATGTGGTCACTCAATCTTGCCAATTCCAACCATGGCATGGATGTCATCAACAGAGCGATGATAAACATCAACTCCCACATGGCACAATTGGGCTCGTCTGACTTGAAGAAGTCGCATGACCTCAACACTTATTTATATTATATTGGGCGGTTCGGCAAACTCAATGTTTCTGCCATCGGACAATTCCGTTATAACTTCCACCCTGTTACGGATAGTTACTATTTAGATGAGAGCAATGAGAAAGTTATCAAGACCTACTCCAATGATGGCAATTCGCAATATTACTCTGCGATTCTGGCTTTACAATATAAGCTAGCTAAGTTTGCCAGCCTATCGGGAGATATAAGATATAACCATGGAAGGGTCAAGAACTGTTGGGAAAAGTTTAACAACAACTTGACAGGTAACCTTGGCGTGAATATGTTTGTTGGTGACTTTGCCATCAAGCCATACTTACATTTCGGTAAGAAGACATTGAATGAAAGTACGATGGTAGTCAGCAAGACGCCTGTTGATTACGGCATGAGTTGTTCTTATAGCAAGGGCAACCTGTACGTGGAGATGCAAGTAGTATCACCTTTCAAAAAACAAGAAAAGCATTATTGGCTTGACTTGCCAATCTACAGCTATACCAAGAGCATCAAAGACCAAACGGCATCGCAGTATGCCAATATCAAAATAGCCTATTCTCTAGACTTTGGATGGAAGACGAAAAAAGTAGAAAAAGATATTAGTAAAAGTATAAATAGCTCTTTATTAAGAGTTGAATAGTGTATTATAAGGCAAAACAATTATGAAACAGGTAAAAAAGTTAGATGAAAAAGCCATTCTTTCTCGTTTAAGTAATGGCGCACTTTCCAATATTCTTGGAGGTGTTGTTCTGAATGACAAGTTCCAACAGCCAATAGACGAATGTTTGGCTGGCTGTGGTTGCCTTTCTCAAAATGCTTGTGACACTTGTCAGGCATAGTTTTAAACTTGTAGGCTATGTGTGTACTTCACATAGCCTACTTTTAACATATAGAAATATGGATAAGATTAGTTTTTACAATATAAGTGTACCTTTTGAGGGTTACTCCCTCCTTTATAACACAATGTCTGACTCTTTGATTGCTTTTACAAATGAAGAGTATTCGGTAATAGAGCCTTTACTCAATAATTTAGCTGCTTTTTCGGAGGAATATCCATTACTATATTCCGAGATGAAAAAAGCAGGTTTTATCATTGACAATTATGATGAGAAAGAGCTTGTAAAGTTCAACAATAAACTTTGTGTGTACGAAAATCGCTCATACCACCTTACAATAAACCCTACATTGGATTGTAATTTAAAATGCTGGTATTGTTCAACAGAATATGCCCAAGCCATACATCATGGTGGAATGTCACAACATATAGTAAACTCATTAAAAAAGCACATTGATTATCTTGTGAATAAAGTTCGTATCCCAGCATTACACCTTGATTGGTTTGGGGGTGAACCTTTGATGTATTATAAAGAAGTTATGAAACCTATTGCTTCTTACGCAAAGGAAATCACAACTGCCCAAGGAGTTGTGTTAACCCAGCATGTAACCACAAATGCAACATTATTAAATGAAAATATGATGTCTGAGATGCAAAGCTTGAATTTTACAAGTTTTCAAATTCCTTTAGATGGAAATGCAGAACATCATGATACCATCAAATTTACAAATACGAACAAAGGAACTTTTGATATAGTTGTACAGAATTTGAACCTTTTGCCAAAAATTATCCCAAACGTTCATATCACACTAAGAATCAATTATGATAAGAAGACCTTGTTTGGAATAACAGATGTCATACCGCTTATTAGTGAAAATACCAAGAAGCATATTCGTGTAGATTTTCAGAAGGTTTGGCAAATAAATTGTACAGAGAAAGAAATTCAACAATTAGCAAAGGTGAAGAAAATCTTCTATGAGAACGGTTTGGATTCTGGCTATTGGGCATATAAGCCACATCATTACACTCGCTGTTATGCAGATAAACTGCACCAATATGCAATAAATTATGATGGTCGTGTGTTTAAATGCACGGCACAAGATTATGGCGATGATAAGGTTATTGGTAGATTAAATGACGATGGAACAATAAAATGGAACAACTATCTTCTTAGCGAGTTGTTTGCGCATTCTACATTCGATAATGAGCGTTGTTTAAACTGCAAAGCTTTACCTATCTGTATGGGACCTTGCATAATTAGAAATTTTGAGGCAAGGAAGTCTGGCAGACCAATACCATGTGTATTTGATAATGTACAGTATTCTTTGCAGTCATTTATCATAGAAAATGCACAAAAAAGACATTTAATAAAATAGAAAAGTGGAAAATATAGATAATATCGAATTAAGAAGCGAAAAGGTGAGGAATGTGATAGGCAAAGTTCCTCCTCGCCTCGTCAGCTTGGGGACTATAATCATTACCACCATAGTCCTCGCCCTCGCAGTCGCTTTCTATAAGATACCTTATCCTATATCCATAGAGGCTAATGGTGAGGTCATCAATCAAGGAACAGTGCAAGTATTTGTGCCATACAAGTATTTGTATCTTTTCGATGAGCCAAGGACGGCTCATGTTTCTTTCGAGGGCAACAACAATGCATCTTATAACTGCAACATCATAAGCCATAATGCCAAGCTCATACATAGGGAAGATGGCAACTATTTTATGGCTACAGCCTCTGTGAGCACACAGGGACAAAATACCCCAATATTGCAACAGTACATGAAAGCCGATGTCAGAATCATCGTCAGCAATAAAACGTTATGGCAACAGGTATTCGGATAAACTATATCCGAATACCTGCTGTTTGTTTTTGGATGCATATTGTGTTGGTAAGCATCAGATTTTACGCAAAAGTTCTAATTTTCATAAAATTCCTCTTGTAAATCATTGGATATTTAGAAAAATATCGTATCTTTGTCCCCGAATTAAGGCGTTCTTTGCATATTGCAAAA
>ENA-OVAL01000369-OVAL01000369.1-human-gut-metagenome-genome-assembly--contig:-NODE-369-length-10893-cov-3.655748_pt1 | contig 10893 bp, 10 predicted proteins | sample MGYA00242095_ERZ508980 | MGnify/ENA primary metagenome ERZ508980 (study PRJEB26280, sample SAMEA2531411) | human gut metagenome | biome: human gut; feature: human-associated habitat; material: faeces... | reverse complement strand
TTCCCTGCCACAGCTTTGCTGGGCGAAGTAAGAAAATAATTTCAGGCGAGTTCCTTATATCCTAATTCATACAGTAAATCATTTACATCTGAGAGTGCACAGTTCCGCTGCAGGGAAAAGATAATCGCGCTGTCCCGTTCTATACGGGCATAGAGAATGGGATATCCGGTGGCTTTTAAAAGATTCTGTACTTCCGTAAAGGATAAATGCATGGCAAAGCAGAGAGCAAGCACTTTGTCTCTGGAAGGACGCTTGCGTCCATCAAAAATCTGATAACAGTAGTTACGGTCAAGACCGCTTTTCCGAATGAGAGAAGGCAGGTCTTGATTTTTTGTATGAATCAGCTGATTGAGATAATCGGAAACAGAGACCTGTACCAGCTCTGGTTCTTCTTGCTCGGTATAATCGGAGAAGGAAGGCGTATTTTTTAAAATATCTAAAAGTTCCTGCGTTGATTTTTTCATTTGGCGAATCCACCCATTTCTGCTATAGTGATATTGATTATCATAGAATGTAGAAGATAAAAATGCAAGAGAAAAAGGGAGTCTGACAGCAATGAGCGAAAAATTATACCAGGAGTTTCAAAGAAAACAGCAGGTGCCATTGACGATATTGGGAGGTAAGATGCCTTATCAGACGCAGCTGGTGCAGGACACTTCCACGGGAAGGATTCTGGTTCAAAAAATTATAAAGAAAGAAAATATTCCCATTTATTGTAAATTACAGAACCTGCAAAGTCCACATCTTGTAAGAATCATAAGCTGCAAAGAGCAGCAGGATGTGGGCGTGATATTAGAAGAATATATCAGCGGAGAAACACTGGATGAAAAATTGCGGCGATATGGGACAATGCCGCCGGAACTTGTCGGAAATTATGCACAGCAGCTGTTGGAGGTGCTGGAGCAGATTCATGCACAGGGAATTGTACATCGGGATATTTCACCGAAAAATATATTGATTTCCACAGATGGAGTTGTAAAATTACTGGATTTTGACATTTCTCGGCAATGGAAAATGAACCGGAATGCAGACACAACGATTCTTGGAACGGTTGGCTTTGCATCTCCGGAACAGTATGGTTTCCTTCAGACAGATGCAACGGCAGATATTTATGCAGTGGGTGTCCTGATGAATGTGATGTTAGAGGGCGTGCTGCCGAATGTACGGCTGACAGGGAAAAAACCATTCCAGGGTATCATAAAAAAGTGCATAGAGATTGACCCACAGAACCGCTACCAGAGTGTCAGTGAACTCAGGCTGGCATTTAAACCGGAGAGACAAATGCCCCAGGGGAAGCAGACGATTCTTCCGGGCTTCCGGACCGGAGTTGTCTGGAAAGAGATACTGGCAGTTTTTATTTATCTGTTTCTGATTATAGGCAGTATACAGTTTATGATGATGTATGGTAAAACGCCGGCCGCTTTTGGACTGGAAGCAATTGCGGTACTTATCTATGCATGGCTGTCCTGCGCGGTGGGATTCAATTTCCTGCTGTGGGATACCAAAGTTCCGGGAATCCGTTCGCTTCAGAAACCGGTACGGATAATCATCCGGATTATCCTGGCACTTATCCTTTTCTATTTTGGAATGCTACTGGAAAATTATGTAAAATTTACGCTGCTTGGGCTGACATCACAATAGAAATTGCCTGGCAGGAAGAGACAGGAAAATGATTGACATAAAAACGATTTAAAAATGTATGCCGTCAGCATACCACAAAACCTTCCGACTCATATATGATTGTCTCATACATAAGATTTATGAAAACGGGAGGCATAAGATGGAAAAAGTAAAGAAACCAATTTATAAGAAATGGTGGTTCTGGGTAATTATCGTTGTAGTCGTATTTGCAATTGCAGCAGGCGGTGGAAGCAGCAAGAAGGATTCGGATAAGAATTCTGTTACAGACACAGAACAGGCAGAGAGCGGCAAGAGCAAAGATACTGATAAAGATGCTGGGAAGGAAGATGCTCCGGAAGAAGATTTATCACAAATCGAGACGGACTATACGCTTGGAGCAGGACATTACACAGCAGGTGTTGACCTTCCTGTTGGTAAGTGCAATCTGACAGCAGTAAGCGGAAATGGAAATGTCAGCAGCAGTAATATGTTTAATGGCGGCATCAATGCAATGTTTGGCGTGGATGATGGGAACGGACTTTATGAATCCTCTTTTAACGGATTGAAAATGAAGGAAAACGTGGAACTTAAGATTTCAGGAGATGTAGTAGTACAGGTCAGCTATACAGAAGTAACCGGAGGCATGAGTGGAAGAGAATATGATGAATCAGCGGCAGTGGAATTAGGCAGTGGCAATTATACGGCAGGCACAGATTTCCCGGCAGGAACTTATACCGTAACAGCTGTGGATGGAACCGGAAACGTCAGCACATCAAATTTATATGATGGTGGAATGAATGAGATGTTTGGAGTAGACGATGGAAATGGTCTTTATACACCAGAAGTGAAAAATGTGGAACTGAGTGATGGCGTGGAATTGAAGGTAAGCGGAGTAAACATTCGCCTGGTGCCAGTGAAAGAATAGTTTGGATTTCAGAAAGCAGAACAGAAAAATATAATAAAAAACAGAATAGAAAAGCACGACAGAAATTGTCTTTGATAAAGAACAAGGCTGTTGTGCTTTTCCCGTTTCACAGGAAATACTACGAGAACTGGAATTCGTCTCTTGAGAAAAATCATAAGGGGTTATACAATAGGAGAAAGTTATAAAAGGTTATAAAAGAATTAAAAAGTTATAAAGAGTTATAAAAGGAGTACACAAAATGACAATCCGTACCGCGCAGATGGAAGATATTGATGCAATTACAGCCGTGGAGACAGAATGTTTTCCACCGGCAGAAGCAGCAACGAGGGAAGAATTCGCAGAACGTTTAAAATATTATAAAGACCATTTCTGGCTGATGTTCGATGGGGGACATCTGGTGGCATTTGTTGATGGCATGGTGACCAGTCAGAAAGACCTTACGGATGAAATGTATGAAAAAGCAGAACTGCATGAGGAGCAGGGGGACTGGCAGATGATTTTCGGCGTGAATACCATTCCGGCATACCGAAGACGTGGTCTGGCAGAGCAGCTATTAAAAAGAGCTATTGCAGATGCAAAAGCCCAGGGAAAAAAAGGACTGGTGCTGACCTGCAAGGATAAGCTGATACATTACTATGCGAAATTTGGATTTGAAAATGAAGGCGTATCAGAGTCTGCCCATGGAGACGCGGTGTGGAACCAGATGCGTCTGACTTTTCAGAAATAAGATAAACAGGAATCAGAGGATATAGAAATTGAAATATCAAAAAGTGATAGAGGGAAAATTTGTAGACCGTCCCAACCGTTTTATTGCGCATGTTAAAATTGATGGAGAACTTCAGACGGTGCATGTAAAAAATACCGGGCGCTGCAGGGAACTGCTGCTTCCGGATGCAGCAGTCTATCTGGAAGTGGCAGACAATCCAAAACGAAAGACAGCATATGATCTGATTGCTGTATATAAAGAAAATTTCGGGCTTATTAATATAGATAGTCAGGCGCCTAACAAGGTGGCAAAAGAATGGCTTGAGACACAATCGTTTGATTTGATCAGACCGGAATATAAATATGGAAATTCCAGGATAGATTTTTATATGAAAAAAGGACAGCAGGAATATTTAATGGAAGTAAAGGGCTGTACTTTGGAACGTGATGGCATTGGTTATTTCCCGGATGCACCGACGGAACGTGGCGTGAAACATTTGCGGGAGCTGGCAGAAGCAAGGAAGGCTGGCTATGAATGTATATTGGCATTTGTAATTCAGATGGAAGGTGTGGAAGAAGTGCGGGCAAATGTAATGACCCATCCTGAGTTTGGAAAAGCATTGGAAGAGGCAGGCGCAGCAGGCGTAAAGATATGGTTTCTTATGTGTAAAGTAGAAAAGGACGGCCTCAGCGTGAAAGACTGGGCTCAGCGTGCAGAAACAGCGGAAACACGATTGCATTCAAATGGTTAATTGCCAAAGGAAGAATAATTAAGGAGAATACAGCGAATGGATTGCAAAGAAGTAAGAGTTGATATGAGGATACCAAATCCAAAAGACCGGGAAGAAAATGTAAGGGCGGCGCAGATTATGTTTCAAATGAACCATACGATGCCTTTTACGGAAGAATATCAGACGCTTTTAAAAGAATTGTTTGGAGAGAACCTTGGAGAGGGAAGCTACGTTGCAGCACCAATCAGTGGTGCCTGTGTCAGTACCATGAAAATTGGAAAAAATGTTTATATTAATTCTGGGCTGCTGGCAATGGCACGTGGTGGAATCGCCATAGAGGATGGCGTGCAGATTGCAGCTAATGTCCAGCTGATTTCGAATAATCATGATCCTTATGATTTGTCGATACTGACCTGCAAGCCGGTGCTAATTAAAAAAGCCGCATGGATTGGCGCGGGCGCAAGCATCCTGCCGGGGGTAAGCATTGGAAAACATGCCATCGTCGGGGCAGCATCAGTAGTGACAAAAGATGTGCCGGACTATGCAGTCGCAGTCGGAAATCCGGCAAGGGTAATAAAGTATCTGGATGCCAGCCGTTTCGAAGAGATATAAGGAATAGATTTTATGGGATGGCAGGCAATATATAGCCAGGAAAAGAGTGCTGCGATTCAATATTGTAATGGTGGGTTCCCATCGCAACCGGGCTACATAGTCGGGAAAAGGGTACTACGCTTCGATGACATTTTTTACTGAGAAGCAGCATAATTAGGAGGAAGAATGATAGCTGAAAAATAGTTGGTTAACAGAAATATCATACTAACGCTAATAATATAGAAGAAATGGTATGAAAAATGAGGGAAAATCTCTTGAAAAGTAAGCTATAAAGCAGAAAAATCATACTTAAAAGAAGATAAAGACAGATTTAGTATGAGAAAAGTAAGAAAAGTTGCGGAAAAATCATACTAAAAGGAATATGTTGCTGCATTTAGTGTGAAAAGATGCCACTTCAATTCCGCTGCGCTCCATCTCAGTCGTGGCTGTCGCCACATCAAAAAGAAAGCTTTCAGCCGTTATCAAATAAATTTGAACAGCTGAAAGCCTTCTTTTTTTCTCTGGCTCGTAGCTTGCACGAAAAATTTGCTTGACAAGTGGCGAATCGGCTTATATACTGAATTAGTGTGCATACAAATGCACATTTATCAAATAATAGCACAGGAGGTGAAAATAATGCCAACATTTAACCAGTTAGTAAGAAAAGGACGTCAGACATCTGTTAAGAAGTCTACTGCACCTGCACTTCAGAAGGGCTACAATTCTTTAAAGAAGAAAGCAACTGATACTTCTGCTCCTCAGAAGAGAGGTGTTTGTACCGCTGTTAAGACAGCTACACCTAAAAAACCTAACTCAGCTCTTAGAAAGATCGCCAGAGTACGTCTTTCCAACGGAATCGAAGTAACAAGCTACATTCCAGGAGAGGGACACAACTTACAGGAACATAGCGTTGTTCTTATCCGTGGTGGTCGTGTTAAGGACTTACCAGGTACAAGATACCATATTATCCGTGGAACTCTTGATACAGCAGGAGTCGCTAACAGAAAACAGGCTCGTTCCAAATACGGCGCTAAGAGACCAAAAGACGCTAAATAAGCTTAGCGCACACCAATAGTATCACAAACAGAGCTAAAGGTAAGTGTTGGAATTATTGTCACATACGATATATTTCCGCACGAACACATTTTAGAGAGACACATGTGAGTACCGTTGAATTAATCGAAACAAATACTACATGACAGGCACAATGACCTGTGATGCAAAACATGATTAAGGAGGGAAGTAACGTGCCACGTAAAGGACATACTCAGAAAAGAGACGTATTAGCAGATCCGATGTACAATAACAAAGTGGTTACCAAGCTTATCAACAACATTATGTTAGATGGTAAGAAAGGTATTGCACAGAAGATTGTATACGGTGCATTTGACAGAGTTGCAGAGAAGACTGAGAGACCAGCTCTTGAAGTATTCGAGGAAGCTATGAACAACGTTATGCCAGTACTTGAGGTAAAGGCTAGACGTATCGGTGGAGCAACTTACCAGGTACCTATCGAAGTTAGACCGGACCGTCGTCAGGCTCTGGCGCTTCGTTGGCTTACACTGTTTTCACGCAAGAGAGGCGAGAAGACAATGGAAGAAAGACTGGCAAATGAGATCATGGATGCAGCAAACAATACTGGTGCATCTGTAAAGAAAAAAGAAGATATGCACAAGATGGCAGAAGCAAACAAAGCTTTCGCACACTATCGTTTCTAATCAGAACGAGAGCATATTTTTTCGGTTAAGAAAATTAGGAGGAAAAAACCTTGGCTGGAAGAGAATATCCGTTAGAGAGAACCAGAAACATTGGTATTATGGCGCACATCGATGCTGGTAAAACAACATTGACAGAGCGTATCCTTTATTATACCGGTGTTAACTATAAGATTGGTGATACTCATGAAGGTACTGCTACCATGGACTGGATGGAGCAGGAGCAGGAAAGAGGTATTACCATTACTTCAGCCGCTACGACATGTCACTGGACTTTGGAAGAGTTTACAAAGCCGAAGAAAGGTGCTTTAGAGCATCGTATCAATATCATTGATACTCCTGGACACGTAGACTTTACGGTTGAGGTTGAGCGTTCACTTCGTGTACTGGACGGCGCTGTCGGCGTGTTCTGTGCAAAAGGTGGAGTAGAGCCTCAGTCAGAAAATGTATGGCGTCAGGCTGACACATACAACGTACCTAGAATGGCATTCATTAACAAAATGGATATCTTAGGTGCAAACTTCTACGGAGCTGTTGATCAGATTCGTACAAGATTAGGAAAAAATGCTATCTGTCTTCAGTTGCCAATCGGTAAAGAGGACGATTTCAAAGGAATTATCGACCTTTTCGAGATGAAGGCATATATCTACAATGATGAGAAGGGTGACGATATCACAGTTACTGATGATCTTGGAGATATGGCTGATCAGGCTGCAGAGTACCGTACAGAGCTCATTGAGAAAATCTGTGAGTTAGATGACGATTTAATGATGCAGTACCTTGAGGGCGAAGAGCCATCCGTTGATGATATGAAGAAGGTTCTTCGTAAAGGAACATGTGAATGTACGGCAGTGCCTGTTTGCTGTGGTTCTGCATACAGAAACAAGGGTGTTCAGAAGTTACTGGATGCTATTATCGAATATATGCCAGCTCCAACAGACATCCCAGCTATTAAGGGTGTTGACCTTGAAGGAAATGAAGTAGAGAGACATTCATCTGATGATGAACCATTCTCCGCTCTTGCATTCAAGATTATGACTGACCCATTCGTAGGAAAACTTGCATTCTTCCGTGTTTACTCTGGTGTAATGAACTCCGGATCATACGTACTGAATGCAACAAAAGATAAAAAAGAACGTGTAGGCCGTATCCTTCAGATGCATGCAAACAAGAGAGCAGAGCTTGAAAAAGTTTACTCTGGAGATATTGCAGCAGCCGTTGGATTTAAGTTTACAACTACTGGTGATACCATCTGTGATGAACAGCATCCGGTTATCTTAGAGTCCATGGAATTCCCAGAGCCAGTTATCGAGCTTGCTATCGAGCCTAAGACAAAAGCTGGACAGGGTAAGATGGGTGAAGCTCTTGCAAAACTTGCAGAAGAAGATCCTACTTTCCGTGCTCATACAAATACAGAAACAGGACAGACCATCATTGCTGGTATGGGTGAGCTCCATCTGGAAATCATTGTTGACCGTCTGCTTCGTGAATTCCACGTAGAAGCAAACGTAGGTGCTCCTCAGGTTGCTTACAAAGAGACATTTACAAAGCCAGTTGATCAGGAATACAAATATGCAAAACAGTCTGGTGGACGTGGACAGTACGGACACTGTAAAGTTAAATTCGAGCCGATGGATGCCAACGGAGATGAACTCTTCAAGTTTGATTCTGCAGTTGTTGGTGGTGCTATTCCTAAGGAATACATCCCTGCAGTAGGCGAAGGTATCGAAGAAGCTACCAAAGCTGGTATCCTTGCAGGATTCCCAGTAGTAGGTGTTCATGCTACCGTATATGATGGATCTTACCATGAGGTCGATTCATCTGAGATGGCATTCCACATTGCCGGATCCATGGCTTTCAAAGAGGCTATGGCAAAAGCAGCTCCTGTAATTCTTGAGCCAATCATGAAAGTCGAAGTTACTATGCCGGAAGAGTACATGGGAGATGTTATTGGTGACATTAACTCTCGTCGTGGACGTATCGAAGGTATGGATGACATCGGTGGTGGAAAAATGGTTAAAGCATATGTTCCACTTGCTGAGATGTTTGGATACTCAACAGACTTACGTTCCAGAACTCAGGGACGTGGTAACTACTCAATGTTCTTCGAGAAATATGAGCAGGTTCCGAAGTCTGTACAGGACAAGATTGTTGCATCTAAAGCAAAATAATAAAAATGCTTGAAAAACTCGCAAGTTTTTTATATAATCAGAAATAGCCGAGTGACTTATTAAAATGTAAAAATAAGCGCCCAGAAAGGGCATAAAATTAAGGAGGACGTTTTAAAATGGCAAAAGCTAAGTTTGAAAGAACCAAACCACATTGTAATATCGGAACCATTGGTCACGTAGACCATGGTAAAACAACTTTAACAGCAGCTATTACAGCAGTTTTAGCAGCAAGAGTTGCAGGTAATACAGCTACAGATTTCGCTAACATCGATAAAGCTCCAGAAGAGAGAGAAAGAGGTATCACTATCTCTACAGCTCACGTTGAGTATGAAACAGAGAAGAGACATTACGCACACGTTGACTGTCCTGGACATGCTGACTACGTAAAGAACATGATTACCGGAGCAGCTCAGATGGACGGCGCTATCCTTGTTGTTGCTGCAACTGATGGTGTTATGGCTCAGACAAAGGAGCACATCCTTCTGTCTCGTCAGGTAGGTGTACCTTACATCGTTGTTTTCTTAAACAAATGTGATATGGTAGACGACCCAGAGTTAATCGAGTTAGTAGAAATGGAAGTTACAGAGCAGTTAGAGGAATATGGTTTTGAAGGCTGCCCAATCATCCAGGGTTCTGCTCTTAAAGCTCTTGAAGATCCTAACGGACCATGGGGCGACAAGATCATGGAATTAATGGATACTGTAGATAGCTATATCCCAGATCCACAGCGTGATACAGATAAACCTTTCTTAATGCCAGTTGAGGACGTATTCACAATCACAGGTCGTGGTACTGTTGCAACAGGTAGAGTAGAAAGAGGAACATTACATCTGAATGACGAACTTGAAATCCTTGGTGTTAAGGAAGATGTTCAGAAGACAGTTGTAACTGGTATCGAGATGTTCCGTAAACAGTTAGACGAGGCTCAGGCTGGTGATAACATCGGTGCACTTCTTCGTGGTGTTAACCGTGACCAGATCGTTCGTGGACAGGTTCTTGCTAAACCAGGTACTGTTACTTGCCACAGAAAATTCACAGCTCAGGTTTACGTTTTAACAAAAGATGAAGGTGGACGTCATACTCCATTCTTCAACAACTACAGACCACAGTTCTACTTCAGAACAACTGATGTTACTGGTGTTTGCGAACTTCCAGCTGGTACAGAAATGTGCATGCCTGGTGATAACGTAGAAATGACAGTTGAACTTATCCATAACGTAGCTATGGAGCAGGGTCTTCGTTTCGCTATCCGTGAGGGTGGTAGAACAGTTGGTTCTGGTGCTGTTGCTACAATCATTGAATAATTGTTATTTAATACAGTAATTTTAAGGGTTTCCGAGATTCCTCGGAAGCCCTTTTTTTGTCCCGAAATAAGTGAAAAGGGGTGTGAATGGTGTCAAAACGATGACGAAAATTTTTGAAATAAATAAATTGTGGTAAAGTAAAAAACACCCATACACATAAGTGCAATGGCATTAAGTTAAGAAAATCTCGCATCACCCATAGTGTGGTGTGGGATTTTTTTATGGAAAAGTATTGACATGTCAATCAAAAAATGCGGCCGCTTTAGCTACTGATTTATTTATAGATGCAGCTAAAGCGGCCCTTGTAATTAGAAATCATCTTTTTGCAAGGAGGACACCGCATGAATAGAAAAGCTCAAGAATTAAAAACATTATTACTTAGAATAGTCAATACTCAGAAACAGGATTTAACTGGTCTTGTTTCTAACCCAGATATTGATTTTTCAAGAAACAGAAAAATACCGTATGAAAAAATGATTTTGTCATTACTAACAATGGAAGGGACAACTTTAACAAACGAATTATTAAGGCAGTTTGGATGTGATGCATCAACTGCAACATCATCTGCATTTGTACAGCAACGAAAGAAAATACTTCCGCTTGCACTCGAAAAACTTTTTCAAGATTTTGTTTCTCAAACATCTCAAAATGATACATATAAGGGATATCGACTTCTAGCTGTTGATGGATCGGACATTCAAATACCAACAAATCTAGAAGATATTGAATCTCTTTTTATAACAAAAGAAGGCGCAAAACCTTATAACCTTCTTCACCTGAATGCATTATATAATCTCTTAGCTCATACCTACGAAGATGCCATTGTTTTTAAACGTAAAGAGGCATTTGAAAAGAAAGCTTTAACAGAAATGGTAGACAGGTCTACTATTAACGAAAAAGCAATCGTAATAATGGATAGAGGTTATGAATCTTATAATGTCATGGCACATATTCAAGAAAAAGGATGGTTTTATCTAATACGTGTAAAGGATTTTGGAAAACATAAAACAGGTATCATAGATGGTCTGGAATTACCTAATGCAGAAGAATTTAATGAATGTATTGATTTAAACTTGACTCGTAAACAGACAAATGAAATGAAAACATTATTTAAGATGAAAAATAAATATC
>ENA-OVAL01000356-OVAL01000356.1-human-gut-metagenome-genome-assembly--contig:-NODE-356-length-11097-cov-2.966492_pt1 | contig 11097 bp, 7 predicted proteins | sample MGYA00242095_ERZ508980 | MGnify/ENA primary metagenome ERZ508980 (study PRJEB26280, sample SAMEA2531411) | human gut metagenome | biome: human gut; feature: human-associated habitat; material: faeces... | reverse complement strand
GGGTGCGTGGTATGGGCAAGGATGCCCATACCTTCTATTGAAGAGTGAGGCGGAGGACTTGTTGGGTGTGTGGGGTGATGCGGAAGCGGTTGTCGGTGCGTTCGCCGACGAGCCAGAGTATGCGTTGTTGGGCATCGGTGAGGACGAGTTGTGCTCGTTTCTCAAAGATGTTCTTCTTGCGGTCGGTGAGATAATCGCTGAGGAGTTTTGTGCCGGTCATGCCGAAGGGGACGAAGCGGTCGCCGGGCTGTATGTGGCGCAGGGTTAGGGGGAACTTGATGTCGGATGCGTCGAGGGAGGCGCAGTCGGCTGTGCGGCTGGGTTCGTAGCGGTCGCCACATTCTTCGGTCTCCACCTTCAGATTCAGGTTGTCGCTAAGCACGTATGTACCGGTTTCGGGTATGTGCATGGGGCGGACAAGGGGTGTTGGTGTTTTGGGTTGGAGGATGAGGGTGCTGCGGTCGAAGGCGAGTTCGTGTGTGCAGGAGGTGATGATTTTGCCTGTGGGGTTGGTGTCGAGCGAGGTGTATATCTGCTCAATTTGTGCTGAGGTGAAGCCTCGGGGACTGAGTATTTCGTGGAGGGTGTACTCGGGAGAGGGCTGCTGCTTCAGTCGGTCGACGGAGATGATGAGGGGGGAGTTTTGAGTTTTGAGTTTTGAGTTTTGAGTTTGAGAGATGGTGACGTCGGCGATGGCGTGCTGTATGGCGTCGTCGAAGATTTTAAGGGCTTCGGTGACGCGCAGCGATGTCTCGAAGATGGATTGGCTCACACTCGGATTAAGCTCACGCAGTAATGGTATAATGTTCAGGCGTATCTTATTGCGTTTTACGTCGTTATGGAGGTTGGTTGAATCGGTGACGTAGCTCTCGCCGAGGGCGTCGAGGTACTGCTCTATCTGCTGGCGACTGTGGGAAAGGAGTGGGCGAATGATGTGGGCGTTGCGCGGTTGTATGCCTCGCAGTCCGCGCAGGCCTGTGCCGCGTACGAGGTTGAGGAGGAGGGTTTCGACGCTGTCGTCGCGATGGTGGGCGACGCAGATGTCGTGGGCGTGAATGTCGCGGCGGAGTTGCTCGAAATAGGCGTAGCGCAGGTCGCGTGCTGCCATCTCGATGCTGACATGATGCAGGTCGGCATAGGCGTGCGTGTCGAAGTGGACGAGGTGGAGGGGTACGTGGAGGCGGCGGCATAGTTGCTGGCAGAATTGCTCGTCGCGCAGGGACTCGTCGCCACGCAGATGGAAGTTGCAGTGGGCGGCTTCGAGGCTTATGCCTAACTCGGACTCTAAGTGTTTCAGCACGAGGAGCAACGACACGCTGTCGGCACCGCCGGAAAGGGCGATGATGTACTTGCCACGGGGGGTGAATAGCTGGTGGTGGTGGGCGAAGTGTCGTACTTGGTCGACGAATGTGCTGATTGTTGGTAATTTGTTCATTTGCTGTGTGGTAGGAGGTATGGGTATTCCTGCCCATACCACTTTTGTAAACAACTTGGGTGCGTGGTATGGGCAAGGATGCCCATACCTCCTAAGTGGGGGTGCGTGGGTATGGCAAGGATGCCATACCCTCCTACTGTTATTCGACGTAAAGGACTAATCCCTTGAGGTATTCGCCCTCTGGGTGGTAGATGTTAATCGGGTGATCGGCAGGCTGGTGGATTTGATGCAAGATGCGCACCTTGCGGTTGGCCTGCACTGCAGCTGTGAAGACAGCGTTGCGGAAGTTCTCCTTTGTGACTATCTGCGAGCAGCTGAAGGTGAAGAGTATGCCACCGGGCTTGATGCGCTGCAATCCTTTGACGTTGAGGCGTGTGTAGCCTTTGAGGGCGTTGCGCAGGGCTGCGCGGTGCTTGGCGAATGCGGGCGGGTCGAGCACGATAAGATCATAGGTCTTGTCGTTGGCATCGAGGAACTTGAAGGCGTCCTCGCAGAAGGCAGCGTGACGCTCGTCGCCGGGGAAGTTGAGGGCGATGTTTCTGTTGGTGAGCTCGATGGCTTTTGCGCTGCTGTCGACGGAGTGGACGAGTTTTGCTCCGCCACGCATGGCGTAAACGGAGAAGCCGCCCGTGTAGCAGAACATGTTGAGGACGGAGCGTCCTTTGGAGTAGGTCTCGAGCAGGTGGCGGTTCTCGCGCTGGTCGACGAAGAAGCCGGTCTTCTGTCCTTTCAGCCAGTCGATGTGGAAGTTCAAGCCGTTCTCCATAGCCACGTCGCTGCCCATTGAGCCGTAGATGAAGCCGTTCTCGTGCTCTACGTCTGCCTTAAACGGGAGCGTTGTCTCGCTCTTGTAGTAGACGTTCTTTATCTCGCCTTCGGAAGCTCTCACAAGAGCCTCGCATATTTCATGGCGAACGAGGTGCATACCAACGCTGTGTGCTTGCATGACTGCGGTGTCGCCATAGCAGTCGATGACGAGACCGGGGAGGTTGTCGCCCTCGCCGTGCACAAGGCGGAACGTGTTGTTGTTCTCTCTGCCGATGAGTCCGATAGCCTGGCGCATCTGCCAAGCCGACTGCAGGCGCGAGAACCAGAACTCGCCGTCTATCTCGACATCGCGGAAAGACAACACGCGCACTGCGATAGAACCGATCTGATACATGCCGACAGCGATGAAGTCGCCTTGCGAGGTGAATACGCGCACGATTTCGCCTTCTTCTACGCCTTCTTCAATCTGGGCTACGGCACCAGAGAATATCCAGGGGTGAAAGCGCTTGAGGCTTTCCTCCTTACCTTTCTTTAAATATAGTGTTTTGTACATATTCTAATACTTAGGAGGTATGGGCATCCTGCTCATACCATCTATTAATATCTATTTGGTTGGTGCAGTGGGGACCACTGCACCCCCTGGTGGGGTGCGTAGTTTTATTCTTCTTCGACTATCTTCAATTCGTAGTCGTGGGTAGCCATCAGTTGCATTATTTCGTTGTAGAGCTTTATGCACGCCCATGCGTCGATAGCGGCATACTCCTTCTGCTTGTCGGTAAGCACGTCCGCCTCCCAGTTGGTGAGGCGCTGTCGCTTGCTGATTTTCTCGCCGAAGAGGTTGGCGTAGAGTTTTTGCAGGCTTTTATCCTCGACACCGATATTGCCGATGATGTCCTGGATGTCGATGAACCAACCCGGTTCGAACTCGCGACGGCGATGGAGCGAGAGCAGATCGTCGTGCCACGAGAGACCAATCATCGGCACGAGTTTGTTGCTGAGCAAGCGCACAAGCGAATCGGGCAAACCGATGTGGTTGAGACGGAACAGAAAGCATTGGTCGTGGGTGGCAACTTGCAATAGCGCAACCTTATGGTTCTGTCCACGGCGGAATGCAGGGCGCGTCTCGGTGTCGACCCCCAACACGTCGCACGTGAGAAGATAGTCGACAGCGCGGTCAGCTTCTGACTCGTTGAGTACCACTGTTATCCGACCCTGAAAATCGACCAATGGCAGAGAATTTATAATGCTTTTATCAAATTTATTGTATATTGTTTTCATCTTGATGTGGAAAGATTTTGCAAAATTAGAAAAAAGTTGCGAATTTATGGTCGTTTCCAACTTTTTTCCACTAATTTTGTAAACAATTTAGGCAGGATGCCTATAACTCCTACTGCGTGGGATGCGTGGTATGGGCAGGATGCCCATACCTCCTAATATATGAACACAATTTCAAACAAAATATATGGCAAAGAAAAAGACGGAGCGCAAAGCCTCTAATTTTAAAGAAGCAATAGGACTGCAAAATATTCTCAAAAGCGAGCGTACCGACTTCCTGTTGGGCATGGTGATAGCACTGTTCGCTGTCTATACCTTCGTGGCATTGTTCTCTTACATAAATACGGGAGCTGAAGACCAAAGCCTGCTCGAACACACACGCCCTGGCGAATGGCTCAATCAAGGCAAGGTGTTTAAGAACTATTGTGGTTCGATGGGAGCTATATTATCCTACACCCTCGTTACTAAAAACTTTGGTTACGCAGCATTCTTCGTGCCTTGCTTCTTGCTTGTTTCGGGCATCAAGATGATGCAGATATATGTGCTGAACATTTGGAAGTGGTTCTTCGGAATGGGCATAGCCATGATATGGTTGTCGGTGTTCCTTGCTAAGGTACTCGCACCACTCATGCCAGAGGCTATTTTCAACCCTGGTGGCTACCACGGATCAGTCTGCGTCGACTTCACCGAAAATGTGATTGGACCTCCGGGACTAACTGCTGTCTTATTCTTCACGGCGATAGCGTTGCTCACATTCGTCAGCAAGCAGACCATCACATGGGTGCGCCGTATGTTCAATCCCATAAAGAACTTCACGGGTAAGGCTTCGGAGATTGTTACGGACAAACTATCGAACACCGATAGCGACACAACTGGCATTGAGGATGGGCACACCAAGTTAAGCACGGAAGATGACAAGACAACAAACTCTGCTAAAGAAACGGGAAAAGAGAGCGAACCAACACCGGTTATAGACCTCACCGAATTCTCTAACCTCGGAGCAAAGAAACCGAACAAGGCTACAGCCGAACCGATAATAACCGCTACTCCCACCCCTACCCCAATCAAAACGGATGGCGAAAAACTGACCGTAGAGGTAGGTAAAGACGAAAAAGCGAAGGGCGAACAACTCACCGACGAGGCTATCAATACGCCGATTAATCCGCTTGAACCATTCACACGATACAAGTACCCGACACTTAGTCTGCTCACCAAAGACGAGAACGACGGCAAGCCATACATCGATATGGATGAAATAAAGGCGTATAACGAAGAGATTATCAAGGTGCTCAAGAGTTTCGGCATCGAGATACGCGAGATAAAAGCTACAGTTGGTCCGACTATCACGCTCTACGAGATCACTCCGGCAGAGGGTATTCGCATCACAAAGATACGCAATCTCGAAGACGACATCGCGCTACGCCTTTCGGCTCTCGGCGTGCGTATCATTGCACCAATCCCAGGCAAGGGCACTATCGGTATTGAGGTGCCGAACAAAAAGCGCCATAATGTATCGATGGAGAGTATTCTGAACTCGAAGAAGTTTCAGGAGACGAAGTACGACTTGCCTATCGTGCTCGGAAAGACCATCACCAATGAGGTGTTCATGGCAGACCTTACGAAGATTCCACATCTGCTCGTAGCCGGTGCTACGGGTCAGGGTAAATCGGTAGGTCTGAACGTGATCATCACTTCGCTGCTCTACAAGAAGCACCCGAACGAACTGAAGCTCGTGCTCATCGACCCGAAGAAGGTGGAGTTCAGTGTCTACTCGCCTATCGCTGACCACTTCATGGCACAGGTGGACGACGACGACGAGCCAATCATCACCGATGTGACAAAGGTAGTACGCACGCTGAAGAGTCTGTGTACGCTTATGGACCACCGCTACGACTTGCTGAAATTAGCAGGCGCACGCAACTTGAAGGAATACAACGACAAGTTCCTGCATCGCCGTCTAAACCCGGAACACGGCCACGAGTTCATGCCGTACATAGTGGTAATCATCGACGAGTTCGGCGACCTCATCATGACAGCCGGCAAGGAGGTGGAAATGCCAATCGCACGTATCGCTCAGTTGGCACGTGCTGTCGGCATACATATGATTATTGCCACACAGCGTCCTACCACATCAATCATCACTGGTAACATCAAGGCGAACTTCCCTGGACGTATCGCCTTCAAGGTGAGCTCGATGATGGACTCGCGCATCATCCTCGACCGTCCGGGTGCTAACCAGCTAATCGGTATGGGCGATATGCTCTACCTCAACGGCAACGAGCCGACACGTGTGCAGTGTGCATTCATCAGCACGAAAGAGATTGGCGAGATTAACGAATTCATCGAACATCAGTCGGGTCCGACACATCCTATGGAACTGCCAGAACCGAAGGGCGACGACTCGGAAGGCGGTGGCAACACGGGCGGTGCGGACATGGGCAGTCTCGACCCGTTCTTCGAGGAGGCAGCACGCTCCGTAATAGTCAGTCAGCAAGGCAGTACGAGTATGATACAGCGTCGCTTCTCTATCGGCTACAACCGTGCCGGACGACTCATGGACCAACTCGAGAAGGCAGGCATCGTGGGCGCAGCACACGGCAGTAAGCCGCGCGATGTGCTCATCGCTGACGAGGGCCAGCTGACAGCCATCATGAACCAACTGAGAGGTTAATAAGAAACTGGATATAAATAACAAAACACATAGTAGAATTATGAAACGTTTGTTTTTAGGAATTATCATGGCAATGTGCATGGCTTGGTTTGGTGTAAGCACAAGCGCAGCACAGAAGAACGATGCCGCAGCACGAAAGATACTGGACCGCACGGCAAAAGTAATAGGCAGATCGGGCGGAGCAAGTGCTTCGTTCACAATGAGCAATGCTTCAACCGGAACCGTGTCGGGCACCATAGCCATTAAGGGCAACAAGTTCAACGCTCGCACATCACAAATGACGGTATGGTACAACGGCAAGACGCAGTGGACGTACATGAAGAAGAACAACGAGGTGAACGTAAGTACGCCTACACAGGCTCAACAGCAGATGATGAACCCCTACTCGTTCATCACAATGTACAAGACAGGCTACAAGATGTCGGCTACAACCTCTGGCGCAAACGACGAAGTGCATCTCGTGGCACAGAACAAAAACAAAAGCATCGCGGAGATGTACATCACCATCAACCGTAAGACGGGTGTGCCATCAAAGGTAAAGATGAAGCACAAGGGAAAGTGGAGCACCATCACTGTGAGCAATTTCTCGCCGAAGAGCCTCTCTAACGCAATCTTCACATTCAACTCAAAGGATTATCCCACAGCTGAAGTTATCGACCTTAGATAAGATTTTAAGGTCGATGACTTGGCTTCAGACAAATACAACATGAAATGCACCATCCCTAAATTTGAACTTATCAGACTGCTGTTGCGGCATCGTAAGCTTGCCGACGACCGCAGTCTGAGCGCAACGGAAAACAAATTTGCCAAGTTTTTCATTTTATTCTCTATCCTCATTATCGTCATCTACCTTATGGGACTGGCGGTTGGTTTATCACTCATTGTAAATAGCGACATCACTGCAACGGCAACCGAAAATCTGTGCATAGGCATACCGTTTCTGCTACTTGTCGACTTCAACATAAGGTTTACGATGCAGCAGACACCTGCACACATTATCAAGCCCTACATACTACTGCCATTGCCACGATACACATGCATCGACGCCTTCATATACAGCTCGCTCATCAGCAAAAGCAACTTTGTCTGGTTTGCATTCTTCCTGCCCTACGCATTGATGTCGATAGTGTTCAGCTACGGCATGGCAACGGCTACGCTGACAATGCTGCTCTGCCTGGTGCTCATCCTCATCAACAGCCAGTGGTACGCGATAGCACGCACGCTCATCAACCGCTCGGTAATATGGTGGATACTACCTATTATTATATATGGTATAGAAGCAATGCCGCTGTACGTTGGCAGCAATGCAGGCTGGAATCAGTTCGTGAACACCTACTCCACCATCGGCACTATGCTCGACAAGCACAACGTGCTACCAATCTTTATTGCGATCGTGGTGCTTGTAGGCATTACTGCTGTCAACCGCCGACTACAATACGTAAGTATAGAGCGCGAGTTGATGCGCACGGAGGTAAAGAAGAGTGTGAAGAAGGTCAATAAGTTTGCCTTCTTCGAGAAGTATGGCGAGATTGGACTCTTCATGCAACTCGAGATAAAGCTGCTGCTTAGGAACGCCACTCCGAAGAAAGCCTTGAGGTCGGGCTTCTTCACTATGGCTATGATCTGCGCGTTTATTGTTTTGTCGGACGTGTACGACTCAAGCGGCATGACAAACTTCTGGGGACTATATGCGTTTATGATATTCGGCACAATGAACCTGCTCGGACTGATGAGCTACGAGGGCAACTACATCGACTGTATGCTGACACACCGCGAGAACATCCTCTCACTGCTCAAGGCAAAGTATGTGTTCTACTCTCTGCTACTGATTGCGCCGTTCCTGCTTATGCTGCCTGCAGTGATAAGCGGCAAGTGGTCGCTGCTGATGCTCGTGAGCTACTTGATATTCACAATGGGTTTCCAGTACTTCATAGCCTTCCAGACGGCTGTATATAACAAGATAACAGTTCCGCTGAACACCAAGATGACTGACAAGGCAGGTCTGAAGACTAACTACATACAATTAGTATTAGTGGCTATCGTGTTCATCGTGCCAAACATTCTTGTTAATGTACTACAGTCAATATTCTCAGAGAACGTCGCTTACGTTACAATGCTACTCATCGGATTAGGCTTTATTGCTACCCACCGATTGTGGCTGCGCAACGTCTACAACCGACTGATGAAGCGCAAATACGAAAACCTCGAAGGCTTTATCAGTTCAAGACAATAAGCAGACATATACAATATGTATAATTAAAGATTCGCAATTATAACCACTTAATTTGGTTAATAATTGCGAATCTTTCGTTTTTTATTAACTATTTCAACTTTAGTATCAACTAAGATTTCTATCTTTGCAGATGTAAGATTTTAAATTATGAAGAAGAAAACGATATGGACAATAGCAATCATTATGGGATTTTCTTTCCTTGGTTTGCTATTCCTTCAGCTAAAATACATCCAAGCGATGGTGGACATGAAGAAGGAGCAGTTTGACGAGTCGGTCAACCGCGCCTTGTATCAGGCATCACGCAACCTGGAGCTCAACGAGACTCTGCGCTATCTTGAGAAAGACGTGAACGAGACAGAGCGACGCGCTTTCCGCAAAGACTCCATCGGCACACGCTCAGGACAGTTGGACGGAAGCATACAGCAGTCGCACCAATACAGCGTTGCAGGAAAGGACGGCACGGTATATTCATCGTTCGAGCTGAAGACCATCACGATAAAGCCATCGCAGATGCCGAAGGGAATGATTCTGAGCACGGACAAGAACTCGCTCAGCGAAGCCTCAAAGTCGCTGCAAGAGATTGTGAAGAACCGCTATATCTATCAGAAGGCGTTGCTCGACGAGGTGGTCTACTCAATACTCTACTCCGCCTCGGAACGTCCGCTTAAGGAGCGCATCAACTTCAAGCTGCTCGACCAAGACCTCAAAGCCGAGCTGATGAACAACGGAGTGAACATACCATATCACTTCACCGTCAGCACACAAGACGGACGCGAGGTGTATCGTTGTCCCGACTACACAGAAGAGGGCGAAGAGTTCACCTATTCGCAGGTGCTGTTCCGCAACGATCCACAGTCGAAGATGGGCGTAGTGCGCATCCACTTCCCCGACATGGGTTCGTACATCTTCTCGTCAGTAAGATTTATGATACCGTCGGTAGCCTTCACGCTCGTATTGCTCGTGACGTTCATCTTCACTATAGTAGTGATTTTCAGACAGAAACGCTACACCGAGATAAAGAACGACTTCATCAACAATATGACCCACGAACTGAAGACACCTATAGCCAGCATCTCGCTCGCTGCACAGATGATGAACGACGAGTCGGTAACGAAGAGTCCGGCTATGACGAAGCACTTGGGACAGGTGATTTTCGACGAGTCGAAACGACTGCGCTTCCTTGTAGAGAAGGTGCTGCAGATGTCGATGTTCGACCGCAAGAAGGCGGTATTCAAGAAGAAGAAGCTCGACCTGAACGAGATGGTGGAGAACATCTCCAACTCATTCTCGCTGCGCGTAGAGCACACCGGCGGAAAGATCTACACAGAGATTGAGGCCATCGACTCAACACTGTACGTCGACGAGGTTCACTTCCAGAACGTGCTCAACAACCTCCTGGACAACGCTGTGAAGTATCGCAAGCCCGACCAGCCGGTAGACATATACCTACGCACATGGAACGACAACGACCACCTCTACTTCTCGGTGCGCGACACCGGATTGGGCATAAAGAAGGACAACTTCCGCAAGGTGTTTGACAAGTTCTACCGTGTACATACCGGCAACGTGCACGATGTGAAAGGATTCGGATTAGGACTGGCTTACGTGAAGAAGATAGTGATGCTCCACGACGGCGACATCTCTATCGAGAGCGAATACGGAAAGGGAACGAAGTTCACCATAAAACTGCCGATAATAAAGGATTAATATGCCAATAATAAAAAGAAAGGATCAATGAGAAAGGATTAATCACTTAAACATAAACACTTAAAATTCATAGCTATGAAGAAAAAACTACTACACATTCTATCTCTACTGCTCGTCATGCTGACGGGGACAACACTCACTGCTAAGGCAGACTCATACAAAGTTGCGCCAATGACAGCAGGTAAGGTGACAGTAAGCCCGAACGACGAGTTCGTGAACGCACCTATAAATATCACCAATTACGGAACAAATCCGGTGAAGCAGATTACATACACGCTCTACGACTTCGACACACAGGAGTCAAGCGAGCCACAGACCATCGACTTCGAGACTCCGTTCGACAACACGCAGCAGGTGATGATACCGATCAAGCCGGGCAAATCACTTGGCAAGAGCGATGTCATCTTCAACGTGACAGAGGTGGACGGACATCCTAATGAGACAAGCATAACCTATACATACATCGAGCGTTGGACTGTGCTGCAGGCTGCCAAGAAACGTGTGGTGTTCGAGGACGTAACCGGATTGTGGTGTCAGTATTGTCCGCGCGGCATTGCCATTATGGAGTCGTTGGAACGACTCTATCCGGATGACTTCATCGGCATCTCAATTCACGACGGCGATGCTCTTGCAACAAATGCATATAGCAGCATATTGTCTTCAACATGGAGTAATACGAACCGTCCACTCATCATGTGCGCAAGAGACGAAAAGGTGAACACCCATGACGGTCAAAGCAACTTCAAATACGAGTTGGACAAGACTGCATCTTTCGACATCAGCGTGAAAGCTGCATACGACGGAAAGGACATCAACGTAACAGCTAATGTACTGCCTTGTCTGGATGTGGAAGAGGGCACCGAATATGATGTGGCATACGTGCTCACAGCCGATGGACTGAAGAACGATAATTGGGGACAGGCTAACCGTGTAGGTGAATGGGACGACCAGACATTACCTGAATATGACAGATTCAAAGGCAACGAATCTACCCTATACGGACTGGAG
>ENA-OVAL01000349-OVAL01000349.1-human-gut-metagenome-genome-assembly--contig:-NODE-349-length-11230-cov-11.901298_pt1 | contig 11230 bp, 9 predicted proteins | sample MGYA00242095_ERZ508980 | MGnify/ENA primary metagenome ERZ508980 (study PRJEB26280, sample SAMEA2531411) | human gut metagenome | biome: human gut; feature: human-associated habitat; material: faeces... | reverse complement strand
AAAGCACTGATGAATATTGTTATATTCTTTTCAGTGCTTTCAACAAATTTGCGGAAGAACCGGAATTTTTACAGATCTGAGCTTTAATAGGTAGTGCAGAAAACTTGGCTTCCAATCTTTGTGCAAGTAGTCGTCTTGGGAGTACTATTTCTTATAGCTTCGCTTAACTGTTGCTGTTGTAATAGCGATAATTGTTGTCTTTGATAATAATTATTTATAGCTTCTTGTGATAGAGGTTTTCTAGTTCCTGTAAAATTGTGACCTCCATCAAAACAACTAATAGTTTCTCCATCTGCCTCAATATTGTAATATTTGCATTGAGAATCAATGTAATAAGGTTTACCGTTTTTTGCGGTTCCTATTCCTTCTGAACTGCAACCTGAAATAAATAGAAGCATAATCAAAGACAGTATATAAATGCATTGTTTTCTAAATAAATAACAAATGTTCACTTTAACCCCATAAAATAATTAGGAAAACTACCTATCTTTTATTATATATCTAAAGCTTTGTATATTATTTTGGTAGACTTCAAAGTATTAAAAATAAATGTAACCACGCAGAAATTCTCCTTGGTTTGTGAACGATAATGTGGGGGGATCTTTAGTAAAATAATAGTGAGACGGTTCCCGTCACAACATAGATCAAATATGTTTTCCAAATATGTTTGAAGACTATCTATGTTAGAAAATGTCCTTCAACTCTTGTATAACAAAAAATATGAAATTTGTGCAGTATCTTAGTACAGTTTACGAAGATCTGTACTTTTAAAACTAATCACAAAGATTATCTAAATTTACTTTTGAGTCCATATTTTGATGATCTTTTATCTAACACCATTGTGAAAACTGTTTTTATATCAGCCTATTGTCTATAATTAACTCATCTATGGAGAGAATACTAAAAAGGAAAGAGCATGTCTGAAATTTACTGTATCAGTTATTCTGATTTTGGATATCTTCTTACAGAAAAAGACTGGTCAATTAAAATTCAAAAATTAAAAGACTATGACTTTGAAGTTTACGAGGATCTGTTAACTGCAGATGACATTACTCTCAAACGTCGCTTTTTAGGCAGTGTGCATGACCTTTTTGAAAACAGTTCCGATTTTAAGTCTGAGCCTGAACTTCCATACGATGTTGAAAGATTTCTCATGACCTACCACGGGGTAGAGGTTATGGTTCTAGGTTCTTATGACTTTGACAGATTGTTTAAAGATAAAGAAAAAGACAGTTTAGGCTTTGTTAAGGTAGACAAAGAGCTTGTTACCTGCAATCAATACTCATTAGAGGATCTAGCAGAGGATGTGGTTCTATTAGCCTCAAACGGTATGGATTTGAACAGTACAGAGCATCTTTCCAAATCTTAAAAGGTAGCTTAAAAGAGCACCCAAGAAGTAGAGAACAGAGTTTATAAGCTGTTAAAAGCAGTCTTAACTAGACTGACTTTAGAACAGAATAAAATAGCAGTGATGGAGTATATATGGATCAGCTCCCATTAGAAGTTTATAGCAGTGATGAGGTTAAATTCATCGAAGCAGAGCATGCTAAAGAGCATAACGGCCACTGTTTTGACTTGATGCAACAGGCAGGCAAAGCTGTTTTTGACTTTATTGTCAGAGAATGCGCACAAGCTAAAGATGTGTGGATCTTTTGCGGTAAGGGCAATAATGGTGGCGATGGCTATATTGTTGCAAACTTGCTCTTAGAAAACTCCATTAATCATAGAGTCTTTGCAACCGGTGTTCCTCATGAGGGCACTGAGGCTAGCATTGCCTATGAGTACTATGTAAGACAGGGCGGTATTGTTGAATATGAACTGCCAAATCATGGGCAGCTTCCAGATGACGGTGTCATCGCTTACAGCGCACCTGATGTCATTGTTGATGCTCTATTAGGTACTGGTACAAACTCTTCACCTAAAGGCGACATGGCAAAATGGATTGCCTATATCAATCAGTTAGATACATACGTAGTAAGTATTGATATTCCATCAGGTGTAATTGCAGATACTGGTAGTGTCCCTGGCATGTGCGTAAGTGCAGATGCTACTGTTTGTATGCTGGCTCTAAAGCCTGGTTTATTAACCTCTGATGCTGTCGACTTTGTAGGAAAACTAGAGTTTGCTCCATTAGGAGTTCAATCTTACAGTTATTATGATGTCTTTGATTATTCAAAGACTACCTATCCTGTTCCTATAATGAGAGTGTCTTATAAAGACATTAATCCTCAACTGCCAGTGCGTTTACCATCCTTTAATAAAGGCGATAATGGAAAAGTTTTAATTATCGCAGGGGCCTCAGGCTTTGGAGGCGCAGCTATCTTGTGTGGTACTGGTGCCTTAAGATCTGGTGCTGGCTTAGTTAAAGTTGCACTTGAAAAGGATAACTATCAGGCTCTGTTAAGTGTAAGACCAGAATTGATGACTGTGGATTTAAATTCAGCAGAAGCTCTGCAAAAGGCAATAGATTGGGCTGATGTGATTGCAGTAGGTCCTGGTCTTGGAGTAAATGAGAGAACTCAAAGAATATTAGATACCCTAGATGATGTCATCGACAAATACGTAGTCTATGATGCTGATGCATTAAATGTCTTATCTAAATATGAGGATAAGTTCTATAACGAGAATCGTGTGATTACACCCCATCCTGGCGAGGCAGCTAGACTCTTAGGTTGCACAGTTGAATCTATCAATGCCGATAGGTTAGGCAGTTGCTATAAACTCTGGCAAAAGTTCGGCGGTGTAGTGCTTTTAAAGGGGGCTGGTACTATTGTTTGTGATGGCAACAGACTGTCTATCATCAATGAAGGCTCACCAGCTCTTGCAACCGGAGGCTCTGGTGATCTTTTAACCGGCATCATAGCCTCTTTAATCGCTCAGGGCTTAGGTCTTGAGATGGGCGTGATAGTAGGCGCCTGTATCCATGCAAGAGCAGGTGCTATTTGCGGTCAAAAAGAAGGTGTAATTGGTACACTGCCACTTGATGTAAGCAAATATGTAAGAGAACTTGTAAACGGCAGAGACTAGATTTTTAAGTTTACAAACTCTAATCAAAAGTGTTAATCGGAAAAGCTAATAGAAAAGAATAAAAAATATGGCAGAAATTAAATTTAAGATAAATGGTGAACAGGAGACTGTAAAACTAGGTGCTCTGATGTCATCTGTTTGCATTCCTCTATGCAAAAAATTAAAAAAGAGTGTGCTTATAAATCTTGAAGGAGATTTAGGTGCAGGTAAAACCACTTTCTCACGTGGTTTTATTGAAGCTTGTGGTTATAAGGATATCGTCCGCTCTCCTACCTATACTCTAGTTGAGCCTTATGACTTTGATGACTTTAGTGTTTACCACTTTGATCTTTACAGACTTTTAGATCCTGAAGAACTTGAATATATGGGCATTCGTGACTATTTTGAGAAGACCTCAGTATGTCTTATTGAATGGCCTGATAAAGCACAGGGCGTTTTACCTGAAGCGGATATCACAATTGAGCTTAGTTATTCAGTTGATTCAAGGGATGTTGTGATAAAATCAGTTCTTATAGAACCAGAAGATCTTAATAAAATAAGCTCAAATTTCAGATAACGTGAAACACCTTTTGAATAACTTCTGTAAATTGATCCAGAGTAAATCAATTCAAAAAATCAGAACAATTTGCAGACAGTTCTTATTATTTTTTGCAGTAGCTCTAGTGGTATGTTGCACTTTTACCGAAGTGGCTTCGGCATCTGCTATTAAGTCCGTACGCTCATTTCATAATGCTCAGAAAACCAGAGTAGTACTTGATCTTGATTCAAAACCTAATTATGCAACTTCATTAAGTCAAAACAGAGCTGTATTCTCGATTAGAGTTCGCAATTTATCAAAAGCAGCTCTTTCTCCTTCAAATGTACCACTGTCCTCTCAGAGCTGTGTGAGGGGTGTTCAAAGACGCATTGAGAAAAATGATGTCAGATATCTGTTCTCTTTAAATAGATGTGCTGTACCTAAGATTTTTGTCTTAGCTCCAAAAGGTGGTAACAATGACTATAGACTGGTCATTGATTTTGAAAATAGCTCAGAAGCTACTTTCTCTGCAAATGCAACTGTAAAAAATACTGTAACCAAGACTGCTTCAAATGGCACTGTAATTAAAGATACAGTCGTCTCAACAAGTAAAACCGTAAATGGCAAATTAGATACTACCGTTCCTCTGTCTACTTATGAAAGAGATCTCTTTATTAAGTATACAACAGTCTCAAAAGACGGTTTTCGCTCAATGTCTACTGCTAATGCTACTAAATATCAGAAGGAGCTTGCTAAGTTAAGAAGTGACTACAAGAAAGCTCAAGCACAAAAGACATCTGAACAGGGGCGTGTAAAGACTACTATCACCAAAAATACCAAGACTAATACTAAAACCAAAATTCAATCTCATGATGTTGAGGAGTTAGTGTCTGACGCTTCAGCGCCTCCTGTACCAGTACAGGCAACACCAGTGTCACGTCCATTCATTATCGCAATTGATGCAGGCCATGGCGGTAAAGATCCTGGTGCTATTGGTAAACGTGGTGTAAGAGAGAAGAATGTAACTTTAGCTATTTCAAAAGCACTTTATAGCTACATCAACTCTAATAAACAATTTAGAGGAACTCTTACAAGATCACGTGATGTTTTTGTTGATCTGGATAGGCGTTCTGAAATTGCAAGATTAAGAAAAGCTGATCTTTTAATCTCAATTCATGCTGATTCTGTAGCCTCTGGCAGTTCAACAGCTCGTGGCGCAAGTGTGCTCGTGTTATCAGAGAACAGAGCAGTACGTGAAAACGGTAAAATTCTGCGTAACAACAAGCAAAAGAAACTCATAGGTGGCGCAGGCGAGGTGATGGATCAGAGTGTTGGTAATCCATATTTGGCAACTGCAATCCTTGATATGTCATCTACAAACTCCCGTTCAGAGGGTAACCTTTTAGCTCAGGAAATCTTACATCAGTTGTCAGCCTTTACCCATGTAAGAAAAAGTCAGCCTATTAAGGCTTCTTTAGCCGTATTAAAAGCACCTGATATCCCATCTCTCTTAATTGAGACTGGCTACCTTTCAAACCGTTATGAAGAAATTCAGTTAAATCAGCCTAATTACCAAAAGCAAATCGCTTACAGAATTTATTTAGGTATTAAGTCATATTATGAGAAGTATCCTGCTCAGAAATTAAGATCACGCCAGGAGTCTTATGCAAGAACTAAGAATATGACTAAAAACGGTGGTACTGCCAAAAGTGTTACCGTTAAAAAAGGCGAGTCTTTAGGTCTTATTGCTAAACGATATGGCACAACTATAGCTCAATTAAAGAAATTAAATTCCTTAAAGAGCGATACTGTTCATGTAGGTCAGGTTCTATATCTGCCATAGGAAATATATGTCTACAATTCGACGTCTGTCAAAGCAACTAGCAAGTCAAATTGCAGCAGGTGAGGTTGTAGAAAGACCTGCCTCTGTGGTCAAAGAGCTTTTAGAAAACGCTGTTGATGCTCATGGAACTCATATCCTCTGTGAGATTAAAGAGGCTGGTAAGCTTTTAATCAGAGTAAGAGATAATGGTACTGGTATTGTAAAAGACGAGTTGCCGTTAGCTCTAGCACCTCATGCTACTTCCAAAATCTATTCATCAGATGATTTAAATTCCATCACTACCTTAGGCTTTAGAGGAGAGGCTTTAGCATCTATTGCCTCTGTCTCAAAATTAACTTTAACCTCCAAAACTAAAGATGAGGATAATGCCTATTGTGTTAAAGTAGAAGGTCCTGAACAGGAACCTTTGATTGCGCCTGCAGCTCACCCAGATGGTACTACCGTTGATGTCTGTGAATTATTTTTTAATACTCCAGCACGTCGTCGCTTTTTAAAGTCAGATAGAACTGAATTTTTAAGAATTAAAGATACCTTTATAAGAATTGCACTTGCTCATCCTGATACTGGTTTTGAGTTAGTAAATGAAGGCAAGACTGTCTTTAAAGTTTCAAAGTCGTCCTTAAATGAAGGTATTGATTTAAAGAGAACAGCCATTCTTTTAGGCAGTGATTTCTCTCAAGAGGGGATTAAAGTCCTTTGTGAAGATCCAAATCTTAAGATGGAAGGAATGCTCTTACCACCACCTAGTGTAGAGCAGAGCGTTTCAGAGCAGGTATATCTGTTTTTAAACGGCAGACCTATTGCTGATAAAGTTGTAACTCATGCGCTAAAAGAAGCTTTTTTTGAAGTATTAGGCAGAACCCTGCCCATAAGATGTGTACTTTATCTTGAGGTAAAGCCTGATGAGGTGGATGTTAATGTGCATCCTCGTAAAGATGAAGTGCGTTTCCATGAACCTTCTTTAATCCATGATTTAATTACAGATGCTTTAGTTTTAGCCTTGAGAAAAGCTAATATTGGTCCACACAGTGTCGGTCAGTCTGAGCTTGATTTTGCTACAGACAAAGCTCCAATCGTAGGTTATGTTAATGCAAACAAAACAGAGTCTCCTCATGCAGCCTCTTTTGATATTAACAATGAAGCTCTGCCAGCATTCCCTACAGGTGTAAGCTCATTTTTCAATGGAGCATCTGTTAATGCTCCTAAAGGCTCTGGCTCTATAAGTTCTTCATCAGGATCTTCAGGTGGATCTGTATCTTCAAATCGAGTAAGCGCTGGTAATTACCATTCAACCTTTTCAAATCAGGATGCGCTACAGCGCAACATCAATGTTTATAAATCAGCAGTGAATGCTTCAAATGTTGGTGTCAATGCTAATGTAAATCTTAATGAGCCTGGAATTGAGCAAAGGGTGTATTCTAATCCTATAGGAAGTGCTGTAAGTGGAGTCGCACCTACCGCTTTTGTAAATGCTCCTAACTCTAATCTAGAAAATGGTTTTGTGCCAAATGGAAGCGAAAATACAGAAAACAATATTGCCTCAAATCTACTTCCTAATGGCATCCTGTTTTTAGATTTGACTGACAGAAATGTAGCTTTAATTAAACTTTCAAAGAAGTACTACTTAATCTCTTTGAAAAAGTTAAAGTCTATAAAAGTAGCTTTAGAGTATCAAAATTCGGTTAAGAATGCCTCAGTTTTGAAACAAAGACTCTTAATGCCATTTTCTTTTACTGTCGATCCTTCTTTGGCAAAATCCTTAAAATACTGCACTATTGCTTTAGGCAGACTTGGTTTTGGTGTCAAAATCTTTAGAAACAGAATTGAATTAACGGAGATCCCCGCCTTATTAAAAGGCATTGATTTAGCAAGTGTAAGCAAAAAGATCTTTTTAATAGTCTGCGCTGAATTTAGAACCATTGAAGAAGGTAAATGTCCACAAAAACTGTCTTCAATTGTGGGATATGAAAGTCCTAAATCATCAGAGATTTTAGAGAATGAGGCTAAAGGATTACTTTCAATCTTAGATAAAGATAATCCTTTAAAAGATCTTGAAGGTTCTTATTTAGAATTGAATTTTAAGAAATTAAGTGAAAAGCTCGGAGCTGAACTTGAAGAATAAAGCAGTTGTAATATTAGGTCCTACCGCCTCTGGTAAGAGTGCTCTATCTTTAAAAATTGCTAAAAAGGTCAAAGTTGAGATCATAAGTTTAGACTCAGCTTTAATCTACAAAGATATGGATATTGGAACTGCTAAACCAACAAGAGAAGAGTTAGCATCAGTGCCTCATCATTTAATTGATATTTGTGATCCTAAAGACAGCTACAGTGCTGCTTCCTTTAGAGAAGACTGTATAAGACTTGTAGATGAGATCACTAATCGAGGTGCTATTCCAGTAATTTGCGGTGGCACCATGATGTACTACAAAGCTCTAGTCGATGGCTTGTCTCCTCTCCCTGTAACCGAGCCTAAGATAAGAGAAAAGATAGCACTTGAGGCTTCAGAGCGTGGCTGGCCTGCCATGCACGAGAAATTAAAGAATGTGGATCCTGTCTCTTATCAAAAATTAAATCCAAACGATAAGCAACGAGTTTCAAGAGCCTTAGAAGTTTATTACATGACAGGGCGTGCTATGAGCTCATTTTTTGTTGAACATCAGGACAAGTGTCCTTTTGACAGATTAGAGTACATCCTCTTGCCCGAAACTGATGACAGAACTGAGTTACGAAAACTTATCAGAGCGCGCTTTTTAAAGATGGTCGATGATGGTCTTATTGATGAGGTTGCCTGTTTAAAGGAAAGAGGAGATCTTAACTTAAACATGCCATCCATGCGATGCGTAGGTTACAGACAGGTTTGGGAATATATTGATAAGGTATACGACTTTGATACCATGATTGAGAAGTGTGTAATCGCTACAGCACAGCTTGCCAAACATCAGATGACCTGGCTTCGAGGCTCATTATCAAAAGATGACAGCGCTTTAGTAAAGGAAAGGCTGCTTATTGGCGATAAGAATAATGAGAACATTGTTTTAGACGGCATTAAGAAATATTTTGAGACAAAATAATGAAAAGGCTATTTCACACTCTGTTTATAACCTTACTTTTCACCTTTGCAGTAAATTGCTCATATGCTAATTCAGAACCTTTAGTGATCACTGATATAGGTGCTATTGAAGGTGTCAGTGAACATGGAGTAGAACACTTTTATGGTATTCCTTATGCTAAAGCTCCAGTGCATGACCTGCGTTTTGCGCCAACAGTTGCTGCTGATCCTTTTGCTGATACTTTCAAAGCCGACTCCTTCTGCCCTGTAGTGCCTCAGTCTAGCTTTATTGTTAAACGTAAAGGCATTAGAACAGGTGATAACTCTTTATGTCTTAATATTTACCGCCCTAAAAATGCTAAAAAAGGCGATAAGTTACCGGTATTTGTGTGGATACACGGTGGCGCTTATATGATGGGGGCTTCAAATAATCCCTATTATGATGGTACTGCCTTTGCTAAGGATGGTGTGATCTTAGTAAGCATCAATTACAGATTACATGCTTTAGGCTTTTATTCTTCAAAATACACCTACAAAAAGTACGGTACCACCGGTAACTGGGGACACCTTGATATGATTGAAGCTTTAAAGTGGGTAAGAAATCATATTGAGTCTTTTGGAGGTGATCCTGACAAAGTCACTATAGGTGGTGAGTCAGCTGGCAGCATGGCAGTGTCATCTTTAGTTTTAAGTCCTTTAGCAAAAGGTCTGTTTAAAAGAGCTGTCTTAGAGAGTGGCACTATCTTAAGTTATCCCTTTGTAAGTTTATATAAAAGCGAGAACAGTAAGTCTGCTTTTACTAATAGTGCTGCTATTGCTACTTTATTCGGGGCAGATGATTCTGAGTCCGGTCTTGGGGCACTAAGAACTATTGATCCTCTGCTCTTATCCTATAACTGCGGTTATGACTTTGATATGGTCAAAAACACCTTCTCTTTCTTTAAGCCTTACTTTGATGGCGTAGTTCTGCCACAAGATCCTTATAAAGAACTGCAGCAGGAAAAGATGGTAGATGGGGCTAATCCTAAAGATAACATAGAAATTTTAATTGGCTACAACACCGATGAAGGCTCACTTTTTACAGATAACCTAAATGTCTTAGAGTTAAAAACTGCCATAAAAAACACCTTTGGTGAGAGTAAAGTCCAGAGTATAGCTGCTTTATATCTAAAGGATAAAGAGCCTACAGATTCTGCTTTTAAAGAAGCAAGTAGCTATAACGCTGACATCATGTTCAATCTTGGTATGAAGATTTTTGCTGATGCTATGAGCAAAAATCATAAGGTTTATATGTATCACTTTGACTATGCTCCTTTTGAATATAAGAAGTCTCATAAAGGAGTTAGCCATTCAAGTGAGATTGCTTATGTCTTTTCAACCTTGCCAGAAGGTGCGCAAAAAGATATGAAAAAAGTAAGCGACAACATGCACCAAAGATTTGTTAACTTTATTAAGACAGGCGATCCTAATTTTAATGGTAAGTCCATGACTCCAATCAGATGGCCTTTATATAATGAAAGATCACCTAAGGTTTATAAGATAGATAAATTGCCTTATGTAGAGAACTTTAAGTTAAAGGACAGATTAGATAAGTTAGAAGAGCTTTTATATTCAGACTATGATAATGAATAGGGGATGATTTAGCTTTTAAGGATCTTGTCTTCAATTAAACTTTTCTTAACTGCCAGCAAGATTTTCCTTACTGGCAGTAAACTTTTACAAAGCTGTATTACTTCAAGAGTTTTCTTACACCACCCTGACCATTTACAGCGTTCATCAGGTTTACCTTTTCACCCTGCTCACAACCGTCATTATAAGCATCAGCATGAATGCGACGAGTTCTAGTCATATGAATTTTAAGATCCTGATGATTTCCTGACTTGAATTTCTCAATAGCTTCTTTGGTTTCATCGTCTTGAACAAATTCAACTACTTTTCCATAAATGGCTTTGAAATAGCCAAACATGAAACTCTCAGGCAGTTCTCGTTTTAGTTTATTAAAAACGTAATTAAATTGAGGATCTAAAATACAGAGCGAATCAACAATTGCTTTAAAACCTTTAAATCCATAGGGATCGTTAAAACAAAAATCCTTACTCTTTTCAAAGTGATCAAAACTTTCTTTTGTTCGTTTGTTTTGACACAATCCTTCTCTAAGATTAGGAGATCCCAAGATATAGTCTACAATATGACAATAGATCTTCTCGCTGTAGAGTTTTTTAGCAGCCATCACTGAGCGCGTTAGGATCACAAAGATATATTCACAAGACTCTAAGCTATCCTTAGAACCAATCATATTAACTTTGTTAACGGTACCGTACTGATTGGTATGGTAGATAAATTCAATGCCTAAGACTTTAGTTAGAATATGGCCTATTTGTGAAATATGTTTGATGTTTTTCATGCCCCTTACAGTTTCAATCACACGTTCTGAAATAACTGAATCCTCGAGTTCATTCATTTCAATGTGGTACTGTTGCATGAGTTTCTGAGCTCTAGACAGAGCAATGGCAGCTTCATTTGGATTAGAACTATCTGATAGTGCTAAAAGTTTTTTAATTCTGGTAATGAGTTCTTCTTTGGTCATATTCGTTTTTATCTGTTTTTTTTTCTTTTACTTTAGCATTTTACAAGTTATAAAACAGTTTTTACCAGAAAAAGCTATGCCAACTGCATTAACTGAAGTTATGTTCTCATCTTCAAAAATTGCATCTGCATAGTGCTTTTCAAGAATTTGTTCTATAGCTTCATTAGCTTTTTTAGCTCTGCTTTCTTTTTCTTTGCAGACTTTAAT
>ENA-OVAL01000347-OVAL01000347.1-human-gut-metagenome-genome-assembly--contig:-NODE-347-length-11280-cov-3.196882_pt1 | contig 11280 bp, 7 predicted proteins | sample MGYA00242095_ERZ508980 | MGnify/ENA primary metagenome ERZ508980 (study PRJEB26280, sample SAMEA2531411) | human gut metagenome | biome: human gut; feature: human-associated habitat; material: faeces... | reverse complement strand
ACATTTTAAATTATATGAATAGTAATATCATCGCAAAAAAGCATAAAAGTAGAAAAAGTTAAAAATATCGTGGATATAGTGCTAGAATTGTTGAAAAAAGTAAGTTAAAATACAGGAAAACAACAAGTGTAAAGGGGAAATTTTATGGAATATTCAGCAATTTTTCATGATATGGATAAAAGGTTTAGCTATGCGGTTGATAAGGATTTATTCGTGATACGCGTGCAGGTAAAAAAGGATGATATGAAGGAGGTAATCCTTCACTATGAGGACAAGTATATACCTATGGAGCGCAAGGATACGCGAATGACTCTTCCTATGAAGAAGGTAGCTACCTCGCAGTTTCACGATTATTATGAGGCGCAGCTTCAGATGCATCTGATATGTCTGAGATACTTTTTTGAATTTACGGACATGCAGGGGGAAAAAGTATATTACGGCAATTATGAGTTTAGTAAGGAATGTATTACAAACAGGGACAGAATGTTTGACTGCCCGCAGAATCTACGGGAGGAAGAAATGTTTGTGGTGCCAAAGTGGGCAGAAAATAAGGTCGTATATCAGATTTTTCCGTCCCGTTTTGCATCATCACAGCCGGTAGACAAGGAAGTATGGTATAAAGCACCGGTTACGTCTATGGATAATCTGCATGGTGATCTCAGAGGAATTATAGAACATCTGGATTATGTCCATAGTCTTGGAATTGATGTTTTATATATGACACCAATCTTTAAATCAAATTCAAGCCATAAATACGATACCATTGATTATTATCAGATAGATCCCTCATTCGGAACAGCAGAGGATCTTAAAGAGCTGGTACAAAAAGCACATGAATATGGAATGAAAGTGGTTATGGATGCGGTGTTTAACCATACAGGAAAGGAATTTTTTGCATTCGAAGATATTTTAGAAAAAGGAAATAAATCTAAATATCTGGACTGGTATTTTATTGATGAATTTCCACTTAAAAGTGAAAGGGGAGAGATTCCAAACTTCAAATGCTTTGGTTATTATGGTGGAATGCCAAAATTAAATCTGAAAAATCCTGAAGTTGAAAAATTTATTACAGATGTTGCATGCTATTGGATCAGGGAATGCGATATAGACGGATGGAGAATGGATGTAGGAGATGAAATCAGTCATTTTTTCTGGAAGAATTTTAGAAAAGCAGTTAAGGCAGTAAAGAAAGATATGCTGATAATTGGAGAAATCTGGCATTATGCAGGAGATTTTCTTGAGGGAGATGAATGGGATACGGTCATGAATTATCCGTTTTATCTGAATATGATAGATCTGCTTGCAGATGAAAAGATTACGGTCAGCCAGTTTATACAGAATCTTGGATATTTGAAAGGACGCTTAAATAAGAAATGTTATCCTCTTATGTGGAATCTGATAGACAGCCATGATACAGCAAGATTTTTACATTTATGTAAGAATAATAAGAAAAAGCAGCATTTGGCAGCAGCTTTTCAATTGTTATTGCCGGGAATGCCAATGATCTATTATGGAGATGAGTATGCGATGCCGGGAGCCAATGATCCGGATTGCAGACGTGGCATGTACTGGGATGAAGAATACCAGGATAAAGAGATGTTTGAATGGTATAAACAGCTGTTACAGGTTCGAAAAAAATATAAATGTATCGTAGAAGGTGAATTGATTGAGGCAATCACAAGGGATGAGGAAGAAACCATTGTTCTGATTAGAAAAAATGGTGAAGAAACTATGGCATTGATTTTTAACTGCAGCAGCAGTGAGAAGAGATTTAATGAGTATGAGGGAAAATATAATTTGCTTGGAGAAGAACTGTTTGACGGAAAAGTTGAGGGACTTGATGCCGTAGTAATAGTGCTTTAAAATAGTTACAGAGGAAGAAAATCATGTCAAAAGATGAATATTTAATTACAGATGCACCCCTTAAAGCACTGACTGTTTTTGCAATGCCAATGATTTTCGGAAGCTTTTTTCAACAAGTCTACAATATGGCTGATTCAATCATTGTGGGCCAGTTTGTTGGATCTTCTGCCCTTGCGGCTGTTGGCGCCTGTGCTGCCCTTACGAATGTATTCATTTGTATAGCACTCGGTGCGGGTGTAGGTGCAGGTGTACTTGTGAGCCGTTATTTTGGTGCCAGAGATTATAGTAAAATGAAAACAATCGTATCAACATCATTGATTAGTTTTCTGGTTCTTAGCATACTTCTGGGAGTTACTGGCTTTTGTTTTTCACGTTCCATGATGGGCATATTACAGACACCCGCTGATATACTGGAGGAAGCAGTACTATATCTTCGTGTTTATTTTGTGGGATTTCCGTTTCTGTTTATGTACAACATTCTTTCAACGATGTTTACTTCAATCGGTGAATCAAAGATTCCATTATGCCTTTTGATTTTTTCTTCTGTTCTGAATATTATGATGGATCTTTGGATGGTAGCAGGCCTTGGTCTGGGTGTGTTCGGTGCAGCCCTAGCCACGCTTATTGCACAAGGCATTTCGGCAGTATTTTCGTTTTTAATCTTTTTATACCGGATACGCCAGTATAAGAGTCCGGCTCGCTGGTTTGACGGGAGGGAATTACATTCCATGCTCCGCATTGCTGTACCGTCGGTCCTCCAGCAGTCAACAGTGTCAATTGGTATGATGATTGTACAGGCGGTTGTAAATCCGTTTGGTACACAGGCTCTTGCAGGTTATGCGGCAACGATGAGGGTAGAGAATGTTTTTTCACTGATATTTGTGTCCATAGGCAATGCAGTCTCTCCGTATGTTTCCCAGAATCTTGGCGCAAAGAAAATTGGGCGTATCAAAAAAGGATACCACGCTGCACTGGTGTTAGATTTATGTTTTGCAGTCCTTGCTTTTATAGTCATTGAAACACTGCATACACAGATTTCCTCATTATTTCTGGGTAAAGATGGAACAGCGCTGGCATATCAGGTGTCTGGAGATTATATGAGATGGCTCGGCTTCTTTTTCATTTTCATGGGTATCAAGATGGCAACAGACGGAGTTCTTCGGGGACTTGGAATCATGCGTCCATTTCTCATTGCAAATATGGTAAATCTTGCAATTCGTCTGTCAGTTGCTTTGATACTCGCACCGCGTTTTGGCATTGCATTTGTCTGGCTTGCTGTACCGGCTGGCTGGCTTGCAAATTTTCTGATTTCTTATGTGGCACTCAGAAAATCATGGCCAGACGATAAGATGGCTTTTGCTGCTATAGAATGATGGTGCGGCCGTTTTTATAGAAAAATACTGTAAATAGCTGTCTATAAAAATGACGAAAAACCAAAGTAGGAAGTGTTAAATTTTATCAAAAAAATAGAATTTAAAATTAAAGCTGAAAAGTCATTGACTTTTGAAAAAATTCTGATATAACAAGGTCTGGAAAAAAAGAGAAATATAATAAAGAGAAAGGAAATAAGAATCAATGTTTTCACAAAAAGATAAAATGAAAGGGAAATTAGAAAACATGCATCTGCAGGAAAGGATAAACTATGGCTACAGAAAAGTCATTATTATGATGTTAATTTCAGGCTTGCTTTCTATAGTGGTCATAGGTGTTTTATTTGCTAATATGGTACATTATATAGAAAATGTTACTGTAGCAGATCAGGCAGTAAAAATATGTAGAATTAATGTGAATGCGGCAGCAAGAAATATCAGGGAAATGGCATTAGATGATGATACTTCTTCATATGTCAGTTATGAGAAAACAGTAGAAAAGCTGCTGAAAGAAGTTGATTCTGAACTGAAAAATTTAAAGGGAACCGGAATTATTCCTGACTCAGATTATGAGGAATATTCATCAGCCCTTTCGGATTGGGGAAATATTGGTTATTCCATTATAGAAGAAATTAAAAGTGGTGATAAGGAAGAAGCAGTTGATGAAATCATGAATGATTGCACACCTGCATTAAATAAAGCGGTGGAAATCGCAATAAAATTAGATGATATAACAGACCAGGAGAGCAGCAGGGCTGCCAGAACTACATTTATTTTTGCTGCAGCAGGAATTGTATGTATTATAGTGTGTTTAATTTTTGCATGGACACTGACAAAGAAAACAGGTAAAAAAGTCCTGGATACAATTCTTGAACCTTTACGGGCAGTTGAGGATGTCGCAAAGGAACTGACAGAAGGAAATTTACACAGTACGCTGGATTATCGTTCAGAAGACGAGATTGGAAGACTGGCACACAGTATGCGTAAATCAATCCGTATCCTGGGAAGCTATGTAGACGATATTGACCGTGCAATGAAATTGTTTGCAGCAGGAAATTTTGATGTTAAACCGGAAGTAGAGTGGCGGGGAGATTTTGTCGGAATTTTAAATTCTTTTATGCAATTTGAAAAAAGTATAGGAGAAACGATTAGAGGAATTCAAAATGTTTCCAATGAAGTTTCAAGTGCAGCAGACCAGGTAGCATCAAGTTCTAATGATCTTGCAGATGGAGCTACAAATCAGGCGGCAGTAGTAGAGGAACTGACAGCAACAGTTGCAGGTGTATCTGAACAGGTAGAAAATAATTCAAAATCTGCAAAAGAAATTAGTGGAAGGGTGGATGAGCTTGGAAATGCCATTTTAGAAAGTAATGGTAAGATGCATGAAATGGTTGATTCCATGAATGAAATTAGTGAAGCATCAAAAGAAATTGACAAAATTATTGCAACAATTAATGAAATTGCTTCCCAGACAAATCTACTTGCATTGAATGCTTCTATCGAAGCAGCAAGGGCAGGAGAAGCCGGAAAAGGATTTGCAGTTGTAGCAAATCAGGTAAATTCGTTAGCGGACCAGAGTGCCCAGGCAGCGAAAGAATCTGCAATGTTGATTGAAACCTCTGTGAAGGCAGTAGAAAAGGGTATGGTGATTGCAGGACAGACTGCGGCGCAATTGGAAGATGTTGCAGAGAACTCTAAAATAATTACAGAAGAAGTTACAAATATTGCGGAAACGTTAGAAACACAGACAACAGAAATCCGGCAAATTAATGAAGGAATTGAACAAATTAATGATGTTGTACAGACCAATTCTGCAACATCTGAGGAATGTGCAGCTGCCAGCCAGGAGATGAGCAGCGAATCAGAAAATCTGCGTGAAATGATTCGTAAATTTAAATTGGCAGAATCAGAAAAAACAGTATAATACGATAATGATTTCCAGCTATAATTTCTACCACAGAATAGAAAGTTTATCAGTATAAAAATTTTATAAGAAAGGCACTTATACTATGGATACAAACATACGCAGACTGCTCAAGGAAATAGGAGCAGAAGATTTAATAGAAGTATTTGCACCATGTATGGATGACTATCTTTATATTATAGATTTACAGAAAAATACCCTTATCATTTCACAGGCAGCGGTGAAGCGTTTTAAGATGCCGGGCAATTCATTTGATAATGCTGCCGACAGTGTCCGCTATTTTGTATATGAAGAAGACCGCCCGATGATTAGGGAACATTTACAGCGGATTGCGGATGGAAACGAAAAAAATCACAATCTGCATTACAGATGGCTTGATAAAGAAGGGATGCCGGTATGGATTAACTGCCGTGGAAAGGTAATCAATGATAACGATGGAAAACCTCATTATCTTATAGGCTGTGTAAACGAAATTGGAAATATACAGTGGGCAGATAATGTCAGCGGACTTTTGGGTGAAAGAGAAATGCATTCCTTTGTTTCTTCCCATATAAAAGACAGCTCGTCAGTATTTTTAATACATATAGGGATTGATGGATTTAATGCGATTAATGGTACATTAGGCGTAGATTATGGAAATTATGTGTTGAAAAGTGTTGCTGACGGTATCAAGGAATGTCTTTCTGATAACCAGCAGCTGTACCATCTTGTTGCAGATGAGTATATGATTGTTGATCTGGAAAGCCATACAAGAGATGATGTTATGCTATTGCAGAAGGAAATATGTAAAAAAATAGAAGATTTTATTATTTCTGAAAAATATAAGGTGGTTTTTACAGTATCTACCGGAATTATTCATGCAACGAAGCTCTTAAAATATTATGACGAGTATCGTAAAATAGCGGTTTTCTCTTTAAAACAGGCAAAATCCATGGGAGGAAACGGAGTATATTTTTTTGAAAAAGAAGATTATAAGTTATTTTTAAAAAAAGAGAAAATAAAAAGTGCACTTCGAGGTGCCGTGACAAATGAATTTGAAGGATTTGAAGTATACTATCAGCCGATTATAGATTGTTCCTCGGGAAATATAATTGGTGCGGAAGCGCTTATGAGGTTTTCCATGTATTCAGGTGGAAAAAAAGAAAGTATCTCGCCTGTGGAATTTATACCATTACTGGAAGAAACCGGGCTTATTATTCCGGCTGGAAGATTTGTATTAAATGAAGCTGCGGCAATGTGCCATGAAATGCGGCAGTATATACCGGGATTTAAGGTTAATGTAAATATATCTTATATTCAGATGATGAAAAGTGATATCTGGAAGGACATACTTTCGTCTATAGAACAATATAATCTTCCGCCGGAGAGCCTGTGTGCGGAACTGACAGAAAGCGGATATACGGATATGACACCGTATTTTTATACGCTTCGGAAGAAATTCGAAGAGAAAAAAATACAGTTTATTCTGGATGATTTTGGCACAGGTTTTTCGAATCTACATTGTATTGTAAACATGAATCCTAATTATGTGAAACTGGATAATCATTTTACAGCAAAAGCTATGAGTCAAACAAGGGATTTTGAGCTGTTAAAAAAAATAGTTGAACTGGTACATAGTGTAGATATCAAAATATGTATAGAAGGTATAGAAAAAGAAGAGTGGCATCAAAAGCTGAAAGAAATACATGCTGATTATCTGCAGGGCTATCTTTTTGGCAGACCATGTGATAAAAATCAGTTTTTAAATCAGTTCATATGTAAAGGTATCAACTAGCAAACTATCTTAATTTTCATTTCTATTTTGGAAAAGGCTTCTTGAAGGAAAATTCTACCTGTGATAAAATAAAATTAATTATACTTACAGGGAAAGTAAGTAGCCGGCTGCAGGACATATCCAGGGAACTGCCAGTATAGTGGCAGGTTTTTACGGTTTGCTCCTGCTATTTAGCGAAAAATAAAAAATCATGGAGGATTTTTACAATGGAAGAAGCAAAGCAGAACATCAAACAAAAGAAGGATTCTTACAATCTGAGAATTGTGACGGCTGTACTGGTATTAACAGTGCTGGTTTTAGGGGAATTATATGTGATGATTAACTATCCGTCCAATTATGTGGCATTGATTGTACTTACAGTTGTAGCACTAGCTGATATTTATATTCTGATTGCCAGTGCAATCCAGAAAAATTATAAGAAAGAGATTGACCAGTACGAACAGTATGATAATCTGTTTAAGTCAGAAAAAGCTTCTTATCTTGTAACCCGCAAATCTTTTGAAGATATTGCGGATCAGCTTGATCGTATCGAAGAGGCAGCCGGTTCACCGACAAAGGACATCATAGATGCACAGAAATCCATTGCCAAAGTTACCATAAGCCGTAACAAAGAGAATTCCGATGCATTGATGAATTCCAACGACAAATTATTAGAGCAGATATTTAATCTTTCCGACCGTCTGGATAAGCTTGAGAAGAACATGTTAGAGCAGCAGCGTATCATAGTTGAGAATGCCAATAAAGACCTTCTGCTAAAACAGCAGGAAATGGCAGCTTTCGTGAAAGAAATGGAATTATCCATCCACAATACCATATTAGCTGAAGTTGGAAAAATAAATGGTGCGCCAGCTGTTGCTTATACAGCAGCGCCGGTACAGCCATCATCAGCCGCACCAGTTGAGGAAGTAACACCGGAAGAACCGGAAGCCCCAATCAATGAAGTGATGCCGGAAGAACCGGAAGCACCAATCAACGAAGTGATGCCGGAAGAACCGGCAACAGAACCGGAGACAGCTGCAGAGGATATGCCGGATTTAGCAGAAGATGATTTATTAAATATAGATGCTTTATTCGGAAATGACGAAGCAGCTGAGACTACAAAAGAAGTAGCAGAAGAAACCAGATCTGCAGAAGAAAACAATGAACCGGAACCAGAAGAACCAGTTGGTTTTGATGATACACTTGGATTTGCAGATGAAGAACCGGAAGAACCTGCATTTACAGAAGAAATGGTAAATACCATTGATGAACCGGTTATGGAAATGAATTCCAATCCGAATCATATGATGACACCGGAAGAGATTGCAGCTTTGATTGCAAATGCTGATGCAGCAGCTGAAGAAGCACCAGTTGTAACAGAAGATGCTATTTCAGAAGAATCTGAGCCGATAACGGAAGAGGGACCTGTGTCAGAACCGGTTGTGGAAGAACCGGCAGCAGAGCCTGTTATCGAGGCAAATTCTGACCCGAATCATATGATGACACCGGAAGAAATTGCGGCATTATTTGCTAATATGTAATTTACAAAATTTTTAAAAAAAATAAAAAATTACTTGCAATTCGATAAATTCTATTATATAATAGTCCTTGCGTTAAGCAATGCGCCACTAGCTCAGCTGGCAGAGCACCTGACTCTTAATCAGGGTGTCCAGGGTTCGAACCCCTGGTGGCGCATGTAAAGTACCGATTTTGTGGACGTGGAGCCATGGGGTTGGTGCTTTTTTTTGTTATAAAAAATCCGTAAGAAGCTGTCAGTGGCAGGTTCTGTAGATGTAAATAAGGAATGATGAAGCTATCGTTTATTTGTTCAGTATATTTTTTACTTCTTTAAAAGACCTTTGAATTGTAGTAAATTTAGTGTGCAGGGCAGGCTTACGGTAGGAAAAAAGCAAAGCCTTTCTGGAAAAGCAGTTTGATTTGAATTTCATGAGGGCATACCCTTTTTTAGATATTATATGCAAGAGGATATGGAAAAATATATAAATAAAGAGGAAATCATTTGGAAAAGAAAATTCTGATTGCCTGTGCAATGCAGCAGGATGAAATTGAAAAGTACAGAAAACAATTAAATATAACATATCCTGTTGTATATCTGCAACGTGGATTGCATAGAAACCCGTCTGTATTAAGAAATCTGCTGCAGCAGGAGATTGACAGGCACCAGGATGTGGATATAATCCTGCTCACCTATGGATTGTGCGGGCGGGGCACGGAAGGGATTGTGAGCTGGAATACCGAACTTGTAATGCCACGTTTCCACGACTGCATCCACCAGCTTTTGGAGAATCATGTGGATAAGAATTCTATTTATGCGACAAGAGCGTGGACAATTGACAAGGAGTCCATTGGAGGCCAGTGCAGTACCGTTCTTGCTGCTTATGGCAGAGAACGAGGGATGGAAGTTTTAGATACAATCTATGGCGGTTATGAGAAGATTACTTTAATAGATACGCAAAGCTATGATATAAAGAAAACCAAAGATGGACTGAAAAGACCTGCAGAACTTCTAAATAAGAAGCTGGCGGTGGAGCCATCCGACTGCAATATTATAAGAAAGCTTTTATCTGGAAAATGGGATTGTAATTTCGTTCATCTTGAAAAAGGAGAGCGTGTCACAGAAAGACACTTTATATAAGAAAACCGGCGTTCTAATTTAGAATAAAGTCTAATATCAGGAAGCCGGTTTTATGCTGTATGCTCTGCAGTTTATTATTTTTTCATTTCGTCCATATAGACAGCAATTTTTTTATCCATACCAATAATATGGTTGGATAACCAGCCCAGCAGGAACTGGATCAGTTCCAGAAGATAAGTCTGCTGGTTATTGTCCATATCGTCAAGTTCTGAGAGGTCAATTTCTACCAGGCGTTCAACGAAAGCAGTGTGGGCACGCTTCTGGGCAGCCAGTTCCGGATAGTGCATCTTCTCCATCAGCATTTCCTCATCAGCAAAATGAAATTGTGTATAATCCTTTAATTCCACTAAAAGCCGCATAATTTCATCATATTTGTCATGCAGCAGATCGTTTTGAATCAGGTCATTGGTCTCTTTTATAATCTCAAAGAGACGGCGGTGCTCTTTATCTACAAGGTCAATGCCGGTCTTGTATTTGTCCGTAAAGGCAAATGGGTCTTCGGAAGTCCCTTCAACTGCGGACATTTTTCCAATCATCATATCACTGCTTAAGATATGGTGGTACAGCCAGCGTACCAGATAGGAAAGCAGTTCTTCGAAAGATGCTCTGGCAGCCTCTTTTGAGGACTTATCTAAAATAAAGGAATTGATTTTCTCAGCAAATTCAGCATGTTCCTTTTTCTGAAGAGGAAGCTCCGGGTCATGAATCTCTTCCATATAAGCCTCTTCATGGGCGAAATGTGTATTCGCATAATCCTTCAGATGAAGAAGCAGGCTCTGGGCAGTTCCGGAAATATCTTCGGTTGTTTTAACAAGGGAAAGAGCATCATTTATCATCTGGAATAATTTGCGGTGTTCCTCATCTATTTGTGGAATATGAATCATACAATCTTCTGTGAATTCGTACATGGTATACATCTCCTTACATTGTATCAATGATTTATGCTACGATGTATTATAAACCCTCAGAAGATAAGCCACAATAAAAAAAGAAAAATTTATAAAAATTTCACTGATAAACCAACTCCGACTGCTCAGGCAAATGGTTCATCTCATGGGTCATGCATCCGGCAGTGTCCGTGCACTGGCACTATCGGAAAGGTCATAAAGGAATATTTCTGGAAGTAATCAGCTTGCAGATAGGATTTCCCCTGGAAGAGAATTTCTCTTCGTATTCGGTCATGATATTGCCTTCGTTCATGGCAGTATCATGGTGTAAATCCCTTGTAAATGCGTCCAGATTCCAGCCTGCAGCATCGATTTCTTCTAAGGAGAAGTCAAAAAGTCCTACGTTATCGGTCTTAAACTCAATCTGTCCGTCACCTTTTAAGACTTTGTCATAGCGCTCTAAGAACTGGCGGGAGGTCAGTCTTCTTTTGGCATGGCGGTCCTTTGGCCATGGGTCGGAGAAATTAAGATAAATGCGGTCTAACTCGCCCTTTTCGAAGAAGTCCGGCAGAAGTGCCGCATCTTCACACAGAAGGCGTAAGTTTGGCAGTGGATTTTCTTCCAATTTCTGGAGTCCGCGATACAATACGCTTTCGTAACGTTCCATGCCAAGATAGTTGATATCCGGATTCCGGGCAGCTAAGTCCATGATAAAGCGTCCCTTGCCCATGCCGATTTCAATGCGGATCGGGTGGTCATTTCCAAATATTTCATTCCAGTGTCCTTTATGGGAAGCGGCATCCTTGATACAGAGGTCACTGGCTTTT
>ENA-OVAL01000346-OVAL01000346.1-human-gut-metagenome-genome-assembly--contig:-NODE-346-length-11286-cov-11.609474_pt1 | contig 11286 bp, 10 predicted proteins | sample MGYA00242095_ERZ508980 | MGnify/ENA primary metagenome ERZ508980 (study PRJEB26280, sample SAMEA2531411) | human gut metagenome | biome: human gut; feature: human-associated habitat; material: faeces... | reverse complement strand
TGCCTAGAAAGGATGAGCTGTTAAGAATAGCTGCTGTCTTCAATGCAGATCCTAAGATAATGGCTTTTACTCTTTCTCAACAGGTTTAATGATCTTTCTAGAAGAAAGTTTTTTTCTCCTTCCCTTAAAAAAGCCTCTATCAGTTATCTTTGACAGAGGCTTCATAGTTTTTTTTTGTAATCTTAAATTACTTAGTTTTCTTCCAGATAAACCAGTTGAACAAACCAATCATCATGCCACCACCGATGATGTTACCAATGGTTACAGGAATTAAGTTTGAGAAGATAAAGTGCATTACATTAAGATCTGCATAATGATCCATGTTGATGTTATTCATGAACTCAGGAATTGAGAAATAGTGCAACACAATACCCATTGGGATCATGAACATATTGGCAATACTGTGTTCAAAGCCTGATGCTACGAACATGCCAATAGGGAAGAGCATCACTAACAGCTTATCAGTTACAGTCTTACCACCCCATGATAACCATACAGCTACACATACCATGATGTTGCAGACAATACCTAAGCATAAAGCTTCAATAAAACCACGAGCATAAGCTACAGCTCCAAAGCCATCTGATGGATAGACATGCTCAACCTTATGAAGTGCAGTATTTAAAATGGTAAGTCCCCAATTGCCATTGAAGTTCATATAGGTTCTGCCTAAGAAGATTAAAAGCACAATAATCATGGCACCTACAAAGTTACCAAAATAAACAGTAGCCCAGTTCTTTAATAAAGTAGCAGTGGTGATCTTACCTGATGCTCTGGCAATTAAAGTTAAAGTAGATGAGGTGAATAACTCTCCACCTAACAGTACTACTAAGAATAGTCCCAATGCGAAGAAAAGACCTCCTACAACTTTACCAGGTCCATCACCTAAAGCTGCAACAGCTGTAGTGTAGAAGCAGAAAGCTAAAGCAATTGAAGCACCAGCCAGAATTGCTAATAAAAAGGCTCTTGTAAATTTCTTTGAAGCTTTGTCCATCACATGATGTTCAGCAGCTTCAACCATGGCTTGAGGAGATAAAGCCTGTAATGATGGTGTATCACTCATAATATGTCTCGTGTTGTATATAACCTTAAGATAAATTCACTTAGATAAATTCACTTTGTAAATCCAGTTAGAAAGTGAAATCCAGTAAAACCAATCTCTTTTTTGAAGTTGTTGTCTGTAGAAAAACCACAGATCTGCAATACCTAAGTAATTATTATCTAATCAGTCTTAGGTATTACTATGTGCATGTGTTCAAGGTGTAGTAAGTAGGATTTTTAAAGTCTTCTTACAAAATGATGTTCATTTTACATGAAAAAGCCATTTTCATGAAAACCAAAATAAGAGAGTTTTACTTTATGGGCAAAGATTGCGTAAAAACAAAGAAGAGAGGTAATTTTTATTGTATTGATCTTCTTTTGAACGGTGGAAATTTTAAAGCAGGAGCACAAGCTCCTGCTAAAGTTTAGCTTATCAAAGATATAAGATAGGTAATGTAGTTAAGACATAGTTTTTATTATTTTCTACTACTTAATTTCTGCATCAGTTAAAGTGCTTTCAGTTAAAGAGCCTGCCTTTGTCTGAATGCATAAGAACTCTAGATCAGTTGTTGCACTGATAGTTCTTACGCCAGCAGGGGCAATCTTTAAGAAAGAACCTTCCTTTACAGGATATTCTTTACCGTCAACACCAATTGAGCCAGTGCCCTTTAGCACAATCCATAACTCCTCGTTTTCCTTGTGCTTGTGAGCAAAAGGAGCCTTTGAGCCTGCTGTCATCTTGTTTAAAGAGATCTCACAACCTGTAAGACCAAGAAGATCTTTTAAGAATAATTTTGAAGAGCAGGATAATTTTGCATCTTTGCACTCCATCTCATAAGAACCGATATCAGAAAATGAGCCGATATCAGCAAAGGTTGCATTGGTGTCTTTAACAAAATTCTCTAATTTCTTTGAGTTGTCTGATAACTTAAATGAAAGATCCATTTTTATATCTCCATAGAAACAATGTTAGTTGATTTATAACGTTAAATCCAAATCAGTGGTATCTATAAAAGTAGTTAGATATCTAACTATTTTTATATCAAAAAATCTATTCAAGGTTCTTACGAATACGACCCATAAGAGTTTCTACAAGTTCAGCTTCTTCAGTAGAAAAACCTTTATAAGCCTTTTCATTTAAATCGTGGCTGATCTTTTCAAAGACAGGTTTAAAGTCCAGTCCTTTTTGAGTCAGCTCAATTAAAGTTACACGGTTATCTTTACTTGAACGTGTTCTTTTAACAAGCTCTAATTTTTCTAGCTTATCAATTAACACTGTTACAGTAGCTTTGGTTCTATCTACTTTTTTAGCAAGCTCCTGCATAGACATAGCACCAAACATTAAGAGACATTTAATAATATCTCCATGTGAAGGAACTATTCCTTTAAGACCAGCTTTCTCTAATTCATTAGTTAAGAATTGATTACCAGCCTTTCTTATTCGCGATGCGTAAAAAACAGCTAAATATTTCATGTCTTAATAATAGTTAGATATCTAACTAATGTCAACGAATTATTTTTAAATATTTCTGAAACTTTTATGGGCAGGAATTTTCTCAAATAGAAAAATATTTTTTCGATATAAAAGCCGTTTTGTAAAGATCTTATGAGAAATGTAAAAAAAAGTAGTTGACGAATTTTAATCTCATTATATAATATAACGGCTTTTGAACGAGACCAGTTCGTTCAAGTGTCAGACTGGGGGTATAGCTCAGCTGGGAGAGCATCTGCTTTGCAAGCAGAGGGTCAACGGTTCGATCCCGTTTACCTCCACCACCTAAGTTTTAGCTTTTTTCCTGAAATCCTTGATCAAACCTTCAAAAAATACAAACAAATCTTAACATGTTGCTCAATAGAGACTAAGTTTTTTGCTAATTTTCGTGTTGCTATTGTTATAATTGCAATAATTGAAAATTAGATGAATTACTGAGGTTTTTGATGAACTTAAAGATTACTACTCTTGCTGTAGCTTTAGCTACTTCACTGAGCTTGTCTGCCCATGCCGAAGATTTAATGGATATCTATAAAGAGGCTTTACAGAAAGATACTCAGGTAGCTCAGGCAAAAGCTGATGCTGATGCAGCTCATGCAGGCCTTACAGAAGCTACAGCTGCACTGTTGCCTCAAATTGATGTTGTAGGTTCAATTACTAAGACCAGAACAAATACCATCAAAGCTTACAATGCTCGTGGTAGCAATAAGAACAGCTCTGCTGCTTTAACTTTATCTCAGCAGATCTGGCGTCATAGCTCATGGGCTAACAGATCGATTGCAGAAAAAACTGCAACTTTAAAAGATCTTGCATACGCTGATGCACAGCAAAGCTTAATTTTAAGAGTAAGCAATGCTTACTTTAATGTATTAAGTGCCGCTGATACCTTAAAATTCCAAAAGGCTAATAATGCTGCTCTAAAGCGTCAGCTAGCTGAAGCTGAGCGTCGTTTAAACGTAGGTTTAATCGCTGAAACCGATAAGTTAGAAGCTCAGGCTGCATACGATTTATCAAATGCTGCTGTAATTGCAGCAGAAAATGCTCTTATCAATTCATACGAGCAGATCAGAGTTTTAACTGGTCGAAAGATTTCTGTAGAGCAGTTATCAAAACTTGATGAAAGCAAGTTTGATACTCCTCGTGTTGATAAAGATTTATCAAAGTTAGTTAAGAGCGCTGAAGAGAATAACTTAGCCCTACAGCAACAGGTTGTAAACCGTGATATTGCTAAAGACAATATTACTTTAGCTCGTTCAGGTCATGAGCCTACCTTAGACTTAAATGCTAATTTAAAAACTGGTTACACTGACTATACATCTAATGTTCCAGAGGCTGGCTTTGTAGATAACAATGCCTGGTCTAAATCTGTAGGTTTAACTCTAAGTGTACCTATCTTCCATGGCGGTGCTACATCAGCTGCTGTTGATAAAGCTCAGGCACAGTACATCGCTGCATCAGAGTCTTTAGAGTACGCTCACCGTTCACTGCTTACTAATGTAAACAACAGCTATAACAACGTTAATGCTGCTATCAGCTCTGTAACCGCTTATAAGAACTCAGTTAAATCATCAGAATCAGCTTTAAAAGCAACTAAGGCTGGTTACGATGTAGGTACTCGTACTATGACTGATGTTTTAAATGCAACTCAGAAGTTATATGACTCAATGCAGAAATCTGCTGAGTCTCGTTATAACTACATCGAGTCTCGTTTAGCTCTGTTATACGCTGAAGGTGACTTAAAAGTAGAGCATATCAATCAGATCAATTCAGGTTTAAAGAAATAAGATCTAATCTAAGTCTTATTTAAAACTTAAGCCGGAGAGCAGAGATGTTGTCCGGCTTTTCTTACACTTCAATAGTAAATCTCTCTTCATATTTAGCTTTACGGCAACCAAATGAAGCCGATCGTTATCACAAAAAATGTTAGTTAATCATATACTGTAGTTAACTTGCAAGTTTAAGTGGGTCCATATATAAAGAACATCCTGTAAGGTTTCGCTTCAGGATCTGATTAACTGTTTTGACAACAAATGAGCTATCAATTTTGGTGACACTGATCGGTTCTATTTGTTTGCCGTAAAAGAAAAACAAAAGCTAATTGAAGAAGGCAAGATAAAGAAAGAAAAGCCTTTACCTCCAATTGCGGAAGACGAAATTCCTTTTGATATTCCAAATAGTTGGATGTGGTGCCAATTAGGTGATGTAACAACATACTCTCAAACAAAAGTTAAAATTAACGGAAAAGACATATGCAGTAATATTTGGTCATTGGATCTTGAAGATATAGAGAAAGGTACAGGCAAAATTCTGAATATAGTGCAATCATCTGAAAGAAAAATAAAAGGTGATAAAACAAAGTTCTTTAAAGGCGATATTACTTTATAGTAAGTTGCGACCTTATCTAAGAAAGATATTAGTCGCACCTGAAAATGGAATTTGTACTTCAGAGTTGGTGCCATTCTCGTCGTATAAGACGGAATGTAATTGGTATTTGCTTTATTTGTTAAAAAGTAGTTATATTGACTTCACGGTTAACAATGCAACTTACTGAATGAAGATGCCTAGAGTATCAGCTGAAACAATGGTTAATTTATTAGTTCCTCTTCCCCCATTATCAGAGCAAAAACGAATAGTAGCTAAAGTCGAGGACTTGCTATCTTTATTCGATAAGTTAAAACTTAAATAGCATTTCTAAATGAGATACTAGCCTATTGTTGATGAGAATTAACTTTCAAATCGACAATAGTTTAATCTCATTATAAAACTGTTCTCAATAGGCTCCTTACCCCTTTGTGAATTATAGGTGAGTTTCGGACAGTATTAGTTTGCAATAAAAGCTCTCTTTATTGGCAAATGCAAGGTCTTCTTTCTCTTCTTACATTCAATATTTTGTTCAGAAAACAATCTGGCTCATATTTATTCATTTCATAAGTCTGTACTCGATTTTGTTTGCAACAAGAGCAGCTAAAGAACACTTTTTAAGCGATCTCTTATTTTTACAACCAACATGCTCTGTGAAGATATTTAGAATTCTTGGAGAGAATTTTTTATGAAGTGGAGCGAGTGACGGGAATCGAACCCGCGTCAGTAGCTTGGGAAGCTGCAGTTCTACCATTGAACTACACTCGCATTTTGAAATATTCAGACTTGCTGTTGCACCTGAACTTGTAGCGCAAATTGTACCAAATTCTTGATATTTGGGCAAACTCAATTTAGCAGTTAAATTGCTCTGATAAGATTGATCTTAATTCAGCAGGAATTTATATCATGAGAAACAGAAACTCCACCTCAAATCAAGGTGGAGTTCTAGATATGCTATTGGTCTTAATAACTATTGCTTAGATAGCAAGTTTTCTCTTGATGTACTGAATACTATCTGTGATGGTATTAGTATCTGTTGCAGAGGAAGCTGAGGTTACACACTTAAGACCAGCATGATCACCATCAATTAACTCACCGTAGCATGTAAGAGGCAATACCTGACCTAAGACCTTAAGTCCCATAGATTTTAGCTCTCTGTAAGCTGCTACCGTAAATTCAGCTCCTTTAGTGTAAAGAGCCTGTACATCAGGACGTTTTTCAAGAACTTTCTGTACAATCTGACCATAAGCTGTAGAAATGATATCTAAAGCTTCAGTTTGAGTTCTGTTGGTCTTTAAAAGCATTTCCTGATATTCAGCTGAGAGCTGATTGTTAACTTCCATATTGTCAGATACAGCAAATGAGATGGTGTAGTTGTTGAACTTTGTGGAGATCTCATCTACTACACGGTTAATCTCGGCATTACGGTGTTGCTGATCTTCTAATAACTCAAGATTATGTACGGTGACGATATTAACTTTCTCTTCAAGTCTTAACAGTTCAACCTGAGCTGAAATTAAAGGATTTACACCACCTACAATACCAAAGATCTTCGCACCTGAGGCTGCGGTGGCAACAGACTTGGTTCTCATCACCTTACGGGCTAATGTAGCTGTAAAAGGACCTGGATCTACAGCTAAGAACTTAATCTTTGAGATCACCACCGCATCAGCAATCTTGTTGATATCTTCCTGAGAAGTGCAATCAAAAACGATAGCTCTTGTACCAGCATCAGCTAACTCTTTAATCTTTAGCGCAAGATTATCTGTGCCTTTTAAGAACTCTTTTAAGTGTAGTGGTTCTGCTTTGTACTGGAACTTTTCTGTAAATAAGTCAGCTACACGACCTGATTCTGCTGGATACAGATCTTCAAGACCTGCTAAGGATTTTTGCAGAGGCTTACCATCAACTAGGATATAACCGCCAACATTGGTTCTGCGTAATGCTGGGAAAGCTGGAACTACAATGGCAACTCTATCAGGATCACCTAGGGCATCTAACAGAGCTTCTGTTTCAGCACAGGTGTTGCCTCTCATAGCAGGGTCAATACGTTTAGCATAAAGCTTTACTTCATCAGACTTTAAAAGTTTAGCAGCTGAGAACACCATTTGATAGCTCTGTTGAGCAGTAAGATTTCTTGAATTAGTTGAATACACAAAGCAGTCATACTTTTGTGTAATAGGATCTTTTAAACCGCGAGTGCTCATTAAAGAGCAAACTGTATTGCCATTTTTCTCTAATAAAGAACCAACAGCTGAGCCGCCGGTGATTTCATCTGCAATCACTATACATTGTGGCATTATTATTTATCTCCTTTAGCCGAGAGTTGCAATCTTTGCACGCAGGGTAAGAATGCTTGAAGGTACAACAGACATTTCATCAACTCCAAGCTGAATTAATTTTCCTAGGAATTTCTCATCTGAGGCAAGCTCACCGCAGATACCAACCCAAATTCCAGCTGCATGACCATTTTTAACCGTAGTTTCAATGAGTCTTACCACAGCATGGTGGTATGGATTTAGATAACTTCCAAGATCTGCATTTTGTCTGTCAGCAGCTAGTGTGAACTGAGTTAAATCATTAGTACCGATACTAAAGAAATCTACTAATGGAGCTAACTCATCTGAGATTAAAGCTGCAGCAGGGGTTTCAATCATGATGCCAAATTCAACATCATCTTTAAAAGGAAGTTCTTGAGCAGTAAGCTCCTTTTTAATGTCATCGATAATTCTCTTGCATTCTATGACTTCTTCAACCGAAGTAATCATAGGGATCATGACAGAGAGGTTACCAAAGACGGAGGCTCTGTAAAGAGCGCGTAACTGTGTTTTAAATAAGGCTCTGTTAGTAAGACAAAGACGAATTGCTCTTACACCCATAGCAGGGTTTTCTTCAGGTTTTAGCATGAAGTATTCAGCAGTCTTATCAGCACCGATATCAAGAGTTCTGATGATGACCTTCTTACCGTTCATGCCTTTTAGAACATCTTTATAAATCTTAAACTGCTCTTCTTCTGTAGGGTAGTCATGAGCCTGCATGTATATGTATTCACTTCTAAACAGACCGATTCCTTCAGCATCAGATGCTTTTATAAGATCGATATCAGCTAATGAGCCTGAGTTTGCGTAAAGACGAATGTTGCGACCTGAACGGGTCTTAGTTTCTTTACCACGGTATTCTTCTAAATGGGAGTGCTGAACATCGTCAGTCTTCTTCATTTCGGTAAAGCGCAGAATGGTTGATTCGTCAGGTTCTATGTAAACATAACCTGAATTTCCATCAACAATGGCTTTTTTACCTTCAAGATCTTCAGTTAACTCATCACCGATGCAGACAATGGTAGGAATACCCATGGTTCTGGCAAAGATAGCAGTATGCGATCTTGTAGAACCTTTAGAGGTGATGATACCGGTAACTTTTTGGTTATCTAGCTGAACAGTCTCTGATGGTACCAAATCATCAGTTGCAAGAATAACAGGACCATTGTTATCAAAGCTAAGACCATGTTTTTTGAGCTTACCAGCATGCATCATCAGAATTTCTTTAACACGTCTTGAAATATCGATGACGTCAGCTGCACGACCACGCATGTAGTCGTTATCCATTTCTAAGAACTGCTTTTCAAATTTGTGAGCAACCTTAGTTACGGCATACTCAGCATTAGCATGTTCTTTTTCAATGAGTTTATTAACAGATGATACATAGTCAGGATCATCTAACATCATCTGATGGATCTGGAAAACTACGGCATTTTGCTCACCTAGTTTTTCTAATGATGCATCATACAATGCGTTCAATTGAGAGATGGCATGAAGTCTAGCTTTTTCAAAGCGTTCGCACTCTGCTTTAGTATCTGAAACAGAAGTCTTTTCAAGACCAGTTTTAGCTCTTTTTAAGAAGCTAATGGTACCAAAGGCGATGCCTTTGTTGGCAACAGTACCTTCGAGCATCGATATATTCTTATTTTTGCTGTTCAAGATATCACCTTTTGTCATTAGATAATTCTTTAGATCATAAGGGTATATTCTGATTATATCTGCAAATTCTTATAAGTTAGGTGATAGGTATATAAAAAAATAAGATTGAAGGCTAAATTTTAAGGTGTACAGCGTTAATGTTCCTGAGTAAAAGATCTGTTGGTAATTGAGTTCTAGTTGAATGTGCTGGGGAAAATGATTTTGTATAAAAGAGCTTGGATAAGTTTGCTGATGTGATCTCAGAACGCCTTCAACGCACATAGTGGCAGAAAGAACTTATATTGGCAGAGTTTATTCAGATTGAACATATGGCAAGTGCTCATAGTAAAAAGCAAGAGTTTTAACTAGACCTATGGACAAGACACTTAATATGGGCTATCTTAGCCACGTGTCCTTTCAATGTATGCGGTAAATCCGTGCTTTCTTTTTTACGGTAAATCCACGTTTTCTACATTCTAAAGGACACTTTATCGGAAATTATCGATATCCAAATAAAACCTGTTTTACGGTTTACTGCATTACCATGTGGAAACATTACGCACTACTGTAATTTTATTTCTGACATGGGGCATAGTATTTTTTACTGACAGAGTAAGTGAAATTAAAGATATCAGTCGTCATACCTGGTGTTTTTTACTACTCTCAGGAATTGCAACTGGTCTGTCCTGGCTCTTTTATTTTAAAGCGTTGCAGTCAGGTGTCGTTTCACTTGTTGCTCCTATTGATAAATAAGACAGCATAACAGTTTGTTGAGTGCGTTGTGTAAGATAACTTTGTCTAGAGCTTTGCACTTATATAGGTAGATTATTTTGATTACGTTGTTATGTCATAAATATGTAGAGGAAATATGGCTTTATATAAGACTGTATTAGTTACAGGAGCCTCAGCAGGCTTTGGTTTTGCTATTTGTGAAAAACTTGCAAGTCAAGGTTACAAAATAATTGCAACAGCACGTCGTCAAGACAAATTAGATGCCTTAGCAAATAAATATGAAGGTCAGATCTTCACATTAAAGCTTGATGTAACTGATACTGAAGCAGTTGATTCTATCTTAGATAAGTTACCTGATGAGTTTAAAAACATTGATGTTTTAGTTAATAACGCAGGTTTAGCCTTAGGTCAGGACAAAGCATTTACCTGCTCTTTAAAAGACTGGCATACCATGGTTAATACCAACATCAAAGGGTTACTCAATATTACTCACAAACTGCTACCATTGATGGTTAAAAAGAACAAAGGTTATATCATCAATTTAGGCTCAACTGCCGGTGCATGGCCATATACAGGAGGTAATGTCTACGGCGGTACTAAAGCTTTTGTTGAGCAGTTTTCAAGAAATCTAAGATGTGATTTAGCAGGTACTGCACTTAAAGTTACTGTAATTAAGCCAGGTCTTTGCTCTAATACAGAATTCTCAAATGTACGTTTTAAGGGCGACAACGAAAAGGCTGCTGCTGTTTACAAAGACGTTGAAGCAATTTTACCTGAGGATATTGCTAATACTGTAGATTATCTCTTAAGCACTCCAGCTCACATGAATATCAATGAACTTGAAATCATGCCTGTATGTCAGACTTTTGGTGGTCTTTTAGTTACCAGAAATCTTGATTTAGATGAGAAGTAATTAGAGAAAATTGAATAAGAATGTAGGTGTTCCTACATCCTTATTTGAGATCAACGTCTGTAACGACACAGCGTGTAACTATTTTAGCTTTTTACAAGCTACAAGACAGTTCTTTCCTGAAAATGCAATTCCATAGGCGAAGATACTTTGAGTCATGCTGTTTTGCAAGAATGGAACTGCATAGTCTTTATTTTCTACTTGATTTATTGCATTCTCGCTTAATGGAATTAAATCAGAGCCTACAGAAGCTGCTTTTATCTCGATAATGACAGCTTTTTCTGAATATTCACTTTTAAAAGTAATATCAGCATAGCCATCACCTGCTTCATAGTTAGAGTGGTATTCTGTTAAAAAATCGTTTGAGCAGTTAGTAAAGACACCGTTTAAAAATCCGTGGTAATAGTTTTCTTTTGGTGCTTTTGTAGCAGTGTCTCTTATAGATACGAATTTCTTTAGATAAGTACGCAGTTGACTTTGTACATATTCACTGTCACCGATAAACAAAGCATTGGCTATTTTGTCAGCAAGATTATCTTTCTTAAAGAAACTATTAAATCTTTTTTGAATATTTTCTCTAAAACAATCTTTAATCTCTAAGTTTGGCAGTTTTACAGCAACATCATCTGCGCTACTGTCTTCAGAATTTAAGGTATCAGTCTTTTCCCAATCTACAGTTAAGTAACCTGTATGCAGCAGTAATGACCAGAAATCATTTGGTATATGTTGTGATAAACAATCATAGTTCATGGAATCGTTTAACTTAAAGCTAATTGACTTGCCATCAACTAAGT
>ENA-OVAL01000339-OVAL01000339.1-human-gut-metagenome-genome-assembly--contig:-NODE-339-length-11355-cov-3.762832_pt1 | contig 11355 bp, 17 predicted proteins | sample MGYA00242095_ERZ508980 | MGnify/ENA primary metagenome ERZ508980 (study PRJEB26280, sample SAMEA2531411) | human gut metagenome | biome: human gut; feature: human-associated habitat; material: faeces... | reverse complement strand
GTCGGGGAAGCGGTCAGCTTGGAGATGAGGGTATCATCCTTCCAGTCAGCCAGCCACTGCACCAGTGCAGATTTAATGAGCGGCAGGTTTTCGTAGGGGGACTTATTGTCATCGCCCACATAACGAGCCACTGCGTTTCTCACCTGTTCGGTGGTGACGGAAAAATCGTACATAGTGAGGGTATCTTCGTTATTCACCAGTGCATTGTTGCCGGTCACGCCGTCGCCGGTGAGATTCATGGCGATGCCAAAAGTCACCTTGTCGCCTTTCGCACGTTTCAGGTCTTTATTGGTCTGAATCGGCTTGGAGCCGTCGGTAGAGGTGAATTTATCAAAATAGGAGGCTTTATTGCCTTCTCTCCAAACTTTTGCCGCCCATACCTTCGGCACCAGGGCGGAAGGAATTGCAAATTCTTTAGCCATGATAGTTTACTTCCTTTCTTGTTTAACCACAGTATTCATCAATAGCACGCTGGATGTCCTTTGGCAGGTCCTTTTCCCTGCCTTCACGCACAGCCCGGAGAATGTCCTCATTAGACAGTTTGGGCTGCGCCGGATTGGCGCCGGTAAGGGCCGCCGCTTTAGGCAGTCCTGCCGCCTGTGTCAGCGGGTTGGATGCCTGCGGAGCAGGGGCCGGAGATGGAGCACCTGCAGCGGAGGGAGCTCCCTGCATTGCCGAGATAATCTTATCGCGGAAGGAGAGGAGCACCTTGAAATCTTTCTCCGTGCCCACGCCGTTATCTACACGGCTATAGGCTTCATCAATTTCTCTGGCTTCTCCCCGCTTCATGTCGTTCAGCATCTCGTTTCCCTTCTGATAAATCGCCTGGATGTTCGGAAGGTTGGAGAGATTAGCCTGGACGAAATTCACGTTCTGCTGTCTGAGCTGCATGGCATGCTTGACCTGCTCTTCCTGCTCCCATGCAATGGCCCCCTGCTGACGGACTAAATCCTCGTACTTGGCGGGCTCAGTAAACATAAGGTCCTCAATGTCTTTCTGCGAAAGATTCATGCGGCGGGCCGCTTCTTGTTTCGCATAGGCGAGAATCTCCTGCCTGGTCTTCGGAGGAACGGCCGGCGCCTGTGCCTGCGTCTGCGCCTGCCTCATCTGTGAGAGCTGAGACTTGAGCTGGTTCAGCTCATCGCCAATCGCCTTGCGGCGGGCTCTTTCTTCAGCCAGCGCCTTGCCCAGGTCCCCATGGCCATCAGCACCATCCTGAGGTTTATCGACGTTCTGGTCGTCGGACGGCTGTGCCGGTGGTTCTGCCTGCGGCTCCGGTTCATCGTCTGCAGCCGGTTCTGGGTTCTGTGGGGCGGCCTGCTGAGGTTCTGCCTTCGGTTCCCCTACAGAGGCATCCCCCTGCTTCGGTTCCTGGACAAAGCCCTTGAGGTCGTCCTCGGTAAATCCGAAATCGGATGCATTGGTCATCTGCTGGTTGTCTTCGTCTTTGTCAAACATAAATGTCCTCCTATTGCGGTTTAACGTCGTTCGCCGGACGCAAATGTAGCGGTTTCACGGCATTGCTTGGGCCGAAGATACGGGCGGCTGGTTTAACGACATTAGCCGGGTCGAGTGTCCCGTATCGTGCTTACTGATTCATCGGAATGTTAGGCGGCAGTCCGGCAGGCATCCCCTGCGGAGCCTGCGGCATCTGCTGAGGAGCGGCGATGGCCGGAACCGGTGCCTTGCCTTTGAGCGCCATCCGCTCCGCCATAATCTGCTGCGGCGAGATAGTCACGCCGATAGACTGCAGAGCCTGGGAAAGCGCTTCGGCCGGCAGCTGGTCCAGCGTGCCGGAGACTTTGACATCCGGAACCTTTGGCGCTTCGGCCTGTTCCTGCAGCCGTTTCTTGACAGCCTCTTTTTCGGGGAAGTCCATGAAGTCCAGGATAATGTCCATAGGGATGTCCACCCCTGCCTTTTTAGCGTCCAGAAGCTGATACAGGTTAGCCTGGCGGGCGGTTGCGCTGGCGGAGCTCGTAGTAATCACGATGTCGAAATCAAAGCAGGAAAGGTCATAGAGCACCTTGGCCACGGGGTCGCCCTCCGCATCCAGCACAGGCGCTCCGGTCATTGGGTTAATCTGCGGCTGTACCGTCATGGCCTGCCCAATACCCGGCTCAACCTGAATGAATTCCTTCTTGCCGTCTTCTCCCAGGATGCGGAGGGCCTTTTCATGGTTAAAAAACTGTGGAATAAGCCCCGGCTCTCCCTTGTCACCCCATAGTAGCTGTACAATCTGGAGCTCCGCATCCTTGGCATGGTCGAAGATTTCTGCCGTCTGAACCGTAGTGACCGTCTGCCTCAGGTCGATGGCCTTGCCGCTCATCTGGCCCACGGAGCCGGATAGAGATTCCGGCGTCACGCCGGAAATGGAATAGAAGTCAGCGCTTGACTGCTGTTCAAGCTCAATGTTGCCCACATCCTGCGCCGCCGAAAGGCCGTCGGTAAACGTGAGGCCCGGCGGGAGGAAGATGTTTGCTCCCGGTGTGGTAGAGTGGTCTCGGATATCCCTCTTAACCTTGGCATCGGCCTGCCCCTGCCAATAGCGCACGCCTAATGCCTGCTGGTCTACGATGTGCATCCGCTGGGAACGGTTCTTGTTTAGCTCTCTCTGCGGGTCCTTCAAATCCCGCACAACGCCTGCAGGTTCCAGCCCATCGTCCTTATCTCCGCCCCATCCGGTCTTGTAGCAGAACTGCGCCACCAGCGGGAAACGGCCATGAGTGTACGGGCTCTCGCCTTCTTCCAGGAGCACCTCGCCACAGAAGGTGGCAAAGCGGATGTGTTCATCCGGCACGGTCATCGGCTGCCCGCCGGCGGCCATGAGGGCCATGTACTCCGGAGACGACTTGTCTGAGATGATTTCAGATCCCGCCGTGAATACCTTCTTTGTCCCGTATTTGCGATACCAATATTGAACAACTCGGAGCTTTTTCAGCTCGTTGGAGTACCACAGCGGCGTGGTTTCCACCGTCTCCAGCTCGGTCTCATCGTAATCGTGGAACATGGTGCGGATTTTGTCGGCATGCTCTGGGTACACCTGGCAGAGCTTGTCCGGCGATTCCCATGAGTACCGGCCACAGAAAGCGGCGTCTGACAGGTCGTCCTTCGTGCTTTCCGGGTCTATAAACACATCGAAGGGGCCCACGTTCTCAATCTTGATTTCCCCGTCCATCTTCTTGTAGTTGAAAGAGTAGGATGTCCAATAATAACCGACGCCGCAGGTGATGGCGTCCCTGAATGCCCGTTTCTTGGCCTTCTGGTAGGCCGCTTTATCAAAAACATACTTGGTGATGCCTTTTGCCACGCGGCTCACCCGGTCATCCTCCTCGGAGCGGGGAAGGAAATCCGGCTCGGTCTCGTTCTGAGCAGCATAGCCGCAAAGCAGATTGACGATTGGCCGGATGCGGTTGAGTGTGATAGCCGGTCTCTTGGACCGTCTCATGTTGTTCAAGTCCGCATCAGTCCACTGCTTTCCAGCCACGAATTCATAATCCTGCTTAGCGTAGTCTCGCCAGGTCTCCGACAGCCGGAGTGCCTCCTTTACTCGCTCTTTGGCGTCCTCGAAATCAAAGCCGCCAGCCTGCTGCTGAGGAAGGTCCTTTTCTTCTTCTAATCCTATCATGTTCTCACCTCATTCCACCATTTCTGAACCATACATCATGTCGTACATCTGCCTGAGCTGCCAATCCGGCATCTGCTCAACGAACGCCCGGAGCTCCTGATCTGTGTATTTCCCCGGGATAATCACACCTTTATTCACATGCTCACCGACTTCGCCCTTCAGGACGCGGAAAGCGTAGTCCCTGAGCCCCTTCAGGCTCACAAACTTCATAGATGATAAATCAGCAATCACACGCCCCATGCGGTTCCTTCCTCCCTGTCCGGTCTTACCGGTCTATACTTATCAATCGTGCGTACTTCGCTGATATCCGGGCTCATCGGCCTGGACATCAAGAAATAGCGGAGAGAATCATAAGCATGGTCCTCCTCCTCCGTGTCCACGTCCTCCACTTTGTGCTTGTCGTATGTGAGGGCGGGAAGCGTACGGATGAGGTGATGGCAGGAGGAGAAGATTTTAAGCTTATGTTCTTTAAGCCTCATGTGCACCTGCATCAGCCCCGCCATGCGGTCATTGTCCCCCGGTGTCCAGGGCACGCCCTCGCCTGCAAAGATTTCGGCGATTGTCGGACCATCGTGTCCTGTGCGCTGCCAGATGGCAGGGTCCGCAATCCCGAACGCTCCCGCCAGGTGCTTGACCTTCCTGGACACCTCCCGGGCGGTTTCCTGCGTTCCAGTGTTGACCGTTCCAGGCTTGCAGCCGTACCACTCGCCGATAACGTACACCACGCCGTCGTAGTCCGTTGCGTACTCATAGATAGCGTAGGGCTTTGTGTATCCCCAATCCATAGAGCGATAGCGCGGCCAGCCGGAAGGGATTGGAAATGGATGGATAACGTGCTCATCATTCCTGAATTCTTCAAACACCTGTCCTTCGAAGATGTTCCAGTCGCCGTCTCGGTAGGCCTTACGAAGCTTTTCTGGCAGCGTGTCCAGCTGGGCCTTGTAGGCCTCTGAGATGTGAGGATTATCGTCAACGGTGGCCGGTACAAAAGCCACCTGGGAAGCAAAGGCCTGCATTTCCGGCGGCATATTCCTGTCAATAAAGAGGTTCTTAACCCACATGTGCCCGCGGCCGCCCGGGTTCGTTGCGGCGATAAACTTAGTGTCATTGATGCCTACCCAGCGAAGACGCATCCGCAGGAAGTCAAAAACGATCTGATCATTGAGTGTCAGCTCATCGATAGCTATGGCCGCAAACTCAGATGACAAGTATTTAGACGGCTTATCAAGATTACGAAAACATATGACGCCGCCGCCCAGCGAATCGGACAGGATGAAATCGTGGTCCGTTTCTCTATATTTCCCCAACCACCCCGGAAACTCCATGCGGATTTTGGAGAGCTGGCGGTCTTTAAGGCTTGGATAGTCTTCACAGAAGAGGCCTACTCGAATCCCTTTTATGCCGGTATGCTTGTACCACTCTAGCAGGAGATACACCAGCTCCCAGCGGAGAATGTAAGATTTCCCGCCTCCTGCAGCACCTCCGTAAAGAATATAGGTATTGTCCTTAACAGTCTGCATAAAGCTCCGCTGCCTGGGCGTGGGCTTGATGATGTCATTGATGATGTTAATCCTGCGCGTTGACGTCATCATCTACCTCCAGAGTTACCGATAAGCCCCCGGAGACCTCCGTCTTGTCAACCGGCTTGAACCCGGCGCGGTCCATGATGTCTTTAGCCGCCGCCAGCCTGTCTCGGTCGTCTGCCTGCGGATTTGTGGCAATGCTGAGTATAGTGTCATAGGCCTTTATCGCACCGGCTGCCATCCTAGTGCGCAGATTTCCATATATGTCTGCTTTGTATTCTTCCATCAATTTTTTAACTTTATCATTTTTCATCAGACGGCTGCCTATCATGTAAGCGCTTCGCGGGCTGTATCCGGCATTGATAGCAGCCTGCGTTTGGTTACCGCCGCAATTAAAATATTCAATTACAAATCTCCTGTACCTGTCTTCGGCCGCCATGCCTTTCACCGCCTTTCGAAAAAAATCAAAAAAATTTCATTTTCCCCCTTGACATTACATCGGTGTTGATGTAAGATATAGACAGTTCAAGGGAGCGAATCCCAAAGAGTTAAGCAGAAAGGATGATTAAAATGAGAAAATCTTATGCATGGTACAACGTTTACGGTCACATTTCTTTCGATTCCTTCGGTGGAAATAACGGTTATATTTTCCTGGCGTTCGCATCCGCAGCAGATCGCAACGCATGGGTTGATGACCACTGCTATGACGCATCCGGCAACATCATCGCCGGCAGGGCTTCCCGCAGTGAAGTCGAAGATTCCAGGAACTGCGGGCGCGGGTTCACTGTTATCGACGGAATCTGCTGCCGGATCAATGGCTGGACCGGGTCCCCGACTGACGACGACCTCTATTACATTCATGATTTTTCCGGAGTGCGTGATTTTGGCACGTATTCATGCGACGGGAAAATGTGAGCAGGAGAATGAAAATCAATCTTGACGATGTTCTCACATTAAATGAGGCTTCAAAAATCTACGGGGTTTCTACAGTGACCATCCGCCAGGCATGCACTGGACAGCACGGAACGCCTCCGAGGTTTACGCCGGAAGAATGCCGGAAATCCGAAAAAGTCTGGCTCGTCACCAGGGCCGGCATGGAACGTCTTTATAAAAAATAGCCAACAGAAAACCACACGCCGCTGAACGTGTGGTTTTTCTATTCCGTGAGAAATCCGAATCCCTGTTCCTGATTTCCTACACTAGCATTATAGCAGAAACAAAAGTCCCAATTAGTCCCCACTTTGCTTTTGTGGGAATTTTTCTTCCTTCTTTTCCGGCGGCTGTGGCGTCAGTGCCTCCGCGATGCAGCGGATAGCCTTCTGGTGGCGTCGGAATCCCTCCGTGCGCTCGATATGGTGCGCACGGAAAATGGTCTTCCATGACAGATTCCGAAGATATCGGTCCATCATGAGTGATTCCTGGTCCGGATTTTTGAGCAGGCGGAGTATCCGGATAGCATCCTCTTTATAGCACTCCAGCTCCCAGATTCTCATGGTTAGCTCCCGCACGCAGTCATTTTTCTCGGCGTGGATGCGCATCACCACATCAGCCAGGTCGGAGGAGGTCCCGCCGGAAACATGAGGCTTGCTGTAGTCGATGGCTTTCGCCGCCGCCAGGTCTTCTTCTATGTGGTCACGTTCGTAGACGATAGAGTTATAGAGATTCTGACAGCGGCGCACTTTGTCAAAAAACAGTTTAACTTCTTCTTCCGTCATCCGCTAGCACCTGTCCTTCGGCCTGGGCGCCAGCTTGGAAGCCGGCACCATGGAGCGGAAAACACGTTTCGTGCAGACGTCCCTGATGGCCAGATCATCCGCCAGCTCGAAGCCATTTCCGCGGAGGTAAAAGCGCACCGCCTTCAGGCAGGCAAAGGCATCCGCCGCCTTCTGCTTCTCCTTGATTTCCCGGGCCTCCTCCCGTAAGATGCCCAGAACCTCCGAAAACGTGGGATCCGGGTTCTTTGTTACTCTTTCTTTCATTCCGTGCTTCCCCACGATGTCCCTCCTTGCACTTTGTACTCAACCACCTGGACCATGAGGCCCGGGTTGGCTCCGTAAATCTTGATAATTCCCATTTTCACCACCTGTTTGTCATCATCGAATGCCAGGCCGTTCAGGGCATCAAGCACCACTTTCAAGATGTTGTCGCCGTCCGGCTTGGTAGTCGGCATGATGAGCCCGGCAATGGCCTCTTTCTTCTTCCGCTCGCTCCAGGACTGGGGTATTGGATACTGGGCCTGTATTTTCACAAAGGCGTAGCAGTCGGATGGGAGCTTCTGCCACTCGCCATGGCATTCACGGAAAGCATTCCGGATTCTCTTTTCATAGTCAGCGGTGTTTTTCGGAGTGTAGACGGTGTGAGATTTTTGCGAAAATCGGGGTCGTGCTTTCCCCTGCGGCTTTCCTTCCACGAAAAAGTACAATTACATACCCCCTCTCGCTCCGAAGCGTCTGAGGGCCCTTTTAAGCGATTTTCGATTATCCTCGCCCATGCGTTCGTAGCAAGAACGGGAATCATTGCATTTTCTGACCATCTGCCCCCATTCATCAATCACCCAGTGGCCTTCCCCTTTCCGGAGAGGGCGGCCGCAGTAAGCGCAGTTTCCCTCCGGCGGCATGGCCATGCGTCCGTCATAGTATGGCTTGATGGGCTTGGCCGTCACGCGGGGCGCCGGCCTTTCCGGCGGAGGTCCCAACCTGCCGTGGGGTTCCAGGTCCTTTACAGAGAGCTCCTCCGGCTTCTCCGGAAGGGTCTCCTTTGGATGGAGCTCACTCATGAGCGAGCTGGCCCAGGAGCCGTCATCACGGCTCCCGTGCCTCCGGTTAAACCTTCGCACTCCGTTCCTTCTGCTCATCTTCTGCCTCCTGTCCCTGCTCTCCATGGCGCAGCACAATGCACTCCCTGCAAAGTTTTACATTCTCTTCGCGTAGCTTCTTCAGCATAGTTTCCTCCAGTCAAAATGGGATGTCTTCATCCTTCTCCCCGGGCCCATGCATCGCGCCAGAAGGGGTTCCCTGGGGCTGGTTGGTATAGTCCGAAGAACTGGGCTGTTCCGTGGGCGGAGGCGTCTGCTGGCCGAAGCGGGAAAAGTTTCCGCGGTCCTGCGGCTGTCCCTGCTGCTGGTTCTGGCCGCCGCCCCACTGGCCATTTCCCTGGCTGTTACCCTGGCCGCCGTTGGCGTAGGGGCTCCCGTCAAGACAGATAGCCACCAGGTCCGCCACCACCTGGGTAAAATACTTCTTTCCCTGCGGGCTCTCGTAGGAAGAGAAGGAATAGCGGCCTCTTACCATCACGCGCTGGCCCTTCTGCAGGTTGCTCCCGCAGTTTTCCGCTAATGGCCCCCATACCTGCACCGGCACCCAGTCCGTGCGCTCCTCTTCTTTCACTTTGTAAGAGCACGCTACGGAGAGGCGGCAGTACGCTTTCCCGCTCTGGGTGTATTTCAGTTCCGGGTCACGGCCCAGGCGGCCGCTGATAAAGCACTGGTTATCATTCAGCATGTCCGCTTTCCTCCTTCTTTTCAAAATACTTTTTCAGAAATTCCATATACTGGGCCGCCTTGGCCAGGTCCGTCTCCAGCGTGCCCTTTTTGGGGTATCGGTAGAGATACTTGATAATGTTCCCCATGTAGTAGGCTTCCGCTCCAGATAGGCCACGGGTCATAAGTTCAATTACTTTTTTACACTCTGTGCCCCTCCAGGTGTAGTGATCCGGATGATGAATCATGTCAGATGTTTCACCCGGCTCGTCGTCCACATCAATTCCTTTACCCTGAAACTCAATGGCACGATTTTCCATTTCATTCCCTCCCTTGGCTAAATCAACAAGTTCATAAGTCAGCCATTCCAACATAACCTCCGTACATTCTCCAGTCAGCCATTCCAACAGATCCGCCGTACATACTCCATGACCATCACAGTCACCAAATTCCGGACAATCACCACATGTCGTGATGCTGGCCAAAAATCCAGCCAGTCCATGCATGTCCATCGCTTTTATCGCTTCATAGTTCGTCATAATCAATTCCTCCTTCAGATTCTGTCAGATTCTGTGATGTCCGGAAAGCTTGTTTCTGGCCCTGGTGTACTCCCGCATCCGCAGAGGGACGCCGGGAGAAATGCCGTATTTCAGCCTCCGGATAATCTTCTCGGAAGAGGTGAGTAAGTGGAAAAGGGTCTTTGCAAACCTTTCCGCCCTCTTCCTTCCGCGCATCTTCCGCCTCAGCTCACTCCTCATCCTTTACCTCCTTCCAGGGCCATGCTTCCGGAGAGGGAAGCGATGAAGCCCTTCACCTTGCCGTCCTGCAGGAGCGCCATGTTGTGGCGCTCTTCCTTTCTTGACTCCTGCAACATGGCGTACATCTTCATGAACTGGCCCCGTAAGACGCCGGTCTCATCCGCCGGAGAGGAACAGATTTCTTTCCATCCCATCCGCCGGACCACCTCCGCCGCCGTGGGGTCCCTGATTTTCGGCTTGCCGTAGTAACCGGTGCGGGAGATTTCCCGCACCACTTCGCCCCATCCCCTGCCGGCGTCCGGCGGTTCTTCGCCCTGGGCGGCTTTATAAAGGGCCTCCGCACGGCTCCGGATTTCCGCCACCGTCGGGAGGAATGCCGATTCCTTAATGAGGGCTTCGATAGCCTTCACCAGGACGGGCTCCGGGATGTCTTGCGTCATAAGTAGATAGAGCCTTGCCTGCTGGTCCGTAAACTTGGGCCACGCCGCTTTAAGCATCCCAATGGCTATTGTCTGTGGGGAGGGAACTTTTGAATTGTTCGAGTCCATCTATAAAATCCTCCATGTTCTGACTACTCTGCGGAGCGGCCCGCGGGGTCTGCGCCTCTTTCAAAGCGTAGAACCCCTGCCACCCGCGTTTGATACTCTGCAACACGATGGAAACCATCAGACGCTCATCACCGCCGGAAAGCTTCTGCAGGTCATTGAGGTTGAGCTCTGCCGCTTTTTCTGTCAGCGGCTTCTTCATCCGCTTCCTCATCTCATGCCATTCCTTCAGAGCGCTGAGCAGTTCCTGATTGTCACCGGAAAACTTCTCGAAGAGGGAAGCCACCCCGCCCTTTCCCCCTTTGGGGGGTAGGGGGGTATTATATTCTTCCCTTCTTACATTCTTACTATTCTTACTTTCTTTTTTATTGCTGGGTTCTCCGTGGGTTCCGCTTGGGTTCTCCGTGGGTTCTCCGTGGGTTCCGCTTGGGTTCCCACGTGGGTTCTCGTTACCTTCATAAAGCTGATATTTCCGCCAATTTACTATGTGTATGAGAGTTCCTTTGCGGGTTCTCTTGAGGGTCCAAAATCCCAATTTTTCGAATCTAACTAGTGCCTTACGCACAATCTCGCGGCTCACACCATCGCCCGCCCGGTCTGCCAGGTCACGAGTACTGACGAAAACCTCCCCGGGCTGGATGGTGAATTCGTGGCCCAGCACATCCCACTTCTTCGGCGTCCAGGCAGCCAGGAACATGACAGTGAGCAGGACCTTAACCTGGGCCGGCGTTGAATTGACGAAGGCGGGGTCGTCAATCATCTTCCTATAGAGTTTTATCCAATTTCCTTCTGCCATGGCCGCGGCTCCTTAGTCTTTCATCGTTTTTTCAATTTTCCGAATTTCCGGAACGATGGAAGCCAATACACTATGACAGAAAGGTTCCCATAAGTCTTTTGCCCTTGAATCATTCGTAACCATGCGAGACATACAATCATCCATGAAATAGGTCGCCAGAAGGAACCTGAATAATTCGAGCTTTGTTCTGACGGCAACGCGGATATTTCCATCAATGCCGCCTTCATTGACTAGGATGACCACATTGTCAAAGCCTGCAGCTCTCAAATTATCAGTAGCCTTACGAAGGATTTTTGCCTTTTCTTCGGCTGTCATCATTTCTTCACCTCCCCGGTTTCGGGATTCACTCCCTGGGGAGCCTCTTCGGACTCGTCCGGTTCGTTGTCGATGGTGGTGAACACTTCATTGGGCTCATCGGCCATATTGTCGGAGAGTGTGGATTTTACAGTCTCATCCGTGGCCACGGCCCTAGCAAACTCGGTCTTGAGCGGAGCATACTTGAGAACCTTTTTGAGGACGGTCTTTTTTGCCATCTCATCGAAATCGGTCTGCCATGGGCCATTGTTGAACGCCTTGGACTTCTTGCGGGAGAATGTCTCCACATCTTCACGGCTCATAATCTCGAAG
>ENA-OVAL01000338-OVAL01000338.1-human-gut-metagenome-genome-assembly--contig:-NODE-338-length-11359-cov-3.739827_pt1 | contig 11359 bp, 10 predicted proteins | sample MGYA00242095_ERZ508980 | MGnify/ENA primary metagenome ERZ508980 (study PRJEB26280, sample SAMEA2531411) | human gut metagenome | biome: human gut; feature: human-associated habitat; material: faeces... | reverse complement strand
TTAATTCATCTTCTTTACATCTGAAAAACTAATCTCGACCGGAGTCTCCCGGCCAAATAAATCCACATTAATCGTACAAATCTGTTTTCCGTGATCCATACGCTGGATAACACCGATGGTGTCCTTCCACACACCACCGATTACAACGACGGTATCGCCTTCATCGAAATCTACGACAATGTTGTCTGACTTGATTCCCAGTGGTCTCATTTCAGCGTCAGTGAGTGGTACCGGCTTAGATCCCGGTCCAACAAATCCGGTTACGCCTCTGGTATTTCTTACCACATACCAGGTATCATCATTCATGACCATATTGATAAGCACATATCCCGGGAACATTTTCTTCTGAACCTGCTTTTTCGCACCGTTCTTAAGCTCGACAACATCCTGCATCGGTACTCTGACTTCGAGTATCTGCTCTTCTAAATGCCGGTTCTCGATTGCCTTATCGATGTTCGCTTTGACCTTATTCTCATAACCTGAATAGGTATGAACTACATACCAGTGTGCCTCTGCCATAATCACCTATGCCTCCATTATAAATTCACTAGAAAATTCACACCGTACTGGATGATTGTATCCAGAAGTGTAATTATCAGACCAAGTACAACTGACACAATAACAACTGCTGTTGTCTGACGGGCAAGTGATTCTTTTGTAGGCCAAATGATTTTTTTGAATTCAGCCTTAAGACCGGCGAACCAGCTTTCTTTTACTGCTGTGTTCTTGTTTTCGGTTTCTCCCATTTTGTCACTTCCTTTTCTTTTTGCTCATTGTCACGCATTCACAAATTATTTTGTTTCTTTGTGTAATGTATGAGTCTTGCAGAATCTACAATACTTCTTTGTCTCCATTCTGTCTGGATGAGCTTTCTTGTCTTTTGTCATGTTGTAATTACGCTGCTTGCATTCTGTGCATGCTAATGTAATCTTTGTGCGCACAACTTCCACCTCCATTACTTTCTTTGTGTTTTCTATGCCTATTTTTAGGCATAAAAAAAAGACTTACTTCCAAGCTAGTCTATGATAGCACAAACCACATGGAGCGTCAACTCTTTTTTCATATTCTCTGTAAACTTGTAATCCAGTACATATATTACCACAAAATCTAGCGTTTTTACAACATTTTTTGTATATCTTGTAGATGACTTTTTCTTATTTTTATGCTATATTAGATATGTATAAATGGATTTTACTATACCCCGGCATCAAGAAGATGCACATTTCATGGAAGAAAGGAGGGGGTTATTTATGGCATCTGCTATTCTTGATAATATGTATAATTATTATCTTACAACTTATGGCAAGTCTACCGTTTCCCGGTATGATTCCCACAAGAAGAGTGAGTTGCGCTCTGTTTACAATAATATTGTAAAAATCAATAAAGAATCCCCTCTTTACAAAATAAAAGATTCTGCTGATGCACAGAAGTTTGCTATTGATATCAAAGAGCATGCCCGTGATTTAAAAAATGTCATTGCTTCTTTATCCACCGGTGACAGTCTTGCAGAGGCTTTTCAGAAAAAAATTGCCGTTTCTGATCAGGATGATATTGTTGATGCAGATTATATTGGAAACGGAGATTCCGGCGAGAATACCAACAGCTTTCAGATGGAAATCAAGAAGCTTGCTTCTCCGCAGTTAAACTACGGTAATTACTTAAAGGATGACCAGCTTGCTTTTAAACCAGGCAGTTATTCCTTTGATCTGAATACCAGCAGTGCTTCCTATGAGTTCCAGTTCAATGTAAATCCGGATGATACCAACCGGAGTGTCCAGGATAAGCTGGCAAAGCTTTTCAATACTGCCAGCATTGGCATTCATGCAGATGTTAAAGAAGATGACTCCGGCCACAGTGCCCTGGTCTTAACTTCCAGACAGACCGGTCTTAAGGATGACGAAGATTTTCTGTTCCAGATTCTGCCGGGAACTTCTAACGAATCCATACAGGCAATGGATAAGCTTGGTATTAACAAGGTTACGGATGCAGCTTCCAATTCCGTTTTTCTGTTAAACGGTACGGAACACAGTTCCTATTCCAATACGTTTACCATCAACAATACTTTTGAAGTACACCTGAAAGCGCTCAGCCCGGAAGGCAGACCTGCTACCCTTGGTTTTAAAGCAAATGTGGATGCCGTTGCCGATAATATTCAGGAACTGGTGGATTCCTATAATTCCATGGTGGATACCGCTAATGAATACCGCGAGTCGCAGCCGACCAGCCAGAAGCTGCTTTCTGATATGAGCGGTGTTGCACAGCATTTTAAAAATGATTTTGAAGCCATCGGACTTATTATAAATTCTGATTCTACTATTTCCGTTGACCGGGATTTACTGGCGGACGCTGTCGAATCGGATGATGCCACCGAGAGTTTCCATGTATTAAACCGCTTTAAGAATGCTTTAAGCGTAAAAGCCAACCAGGCTTCCTTAAATCCGATGCAGTACGTGGACAAAGTAATTGTTGCTTACAAGAACCCGGGCAAGAATTTTGCCACACCTTATATTACGTCTATGTACTCTGGTTTGATGTTGGATAAATATTTATAAGACCTGACTTTTACATGTAGGAAAAATCAGGTCTTATTTTTTTGCTGCCGGTGGCAGGTTATGTTCTTTATTTTGCGAAGCTGGTGCTTTGTGTATACAATTCATCCGGACAGATATCCTGACCTTCCGGCCATACAACAGTATATCCATCTGTTCTTACCCTTCTAAAGTAATCCGGGTTCTCCAATTTTCCATACCACGAGCCTTTTATATATGGTTTAACATCAAACCGCTTTCTTTCTCCATTATCAAATTCAACATCAAGAATATAACCTTCTTCCGCCCGAACGCTTGTAGCCGTTGGTCTAAGCATCTTCATATCCTCCTTGTTCTGTTCCATTATTTTAATGGAGCTATCCGGAAATAGCCTTCTCCCTCACTTAGCATTTTCCAATTGGCATATAATTCATCTTCATGGATTGTCATCCATGCCAATAACATTTTTAACTGCCGATTAGGGAACTTGCCTTCCAATACTTCTCCATTCAGCGAAACTACAATTTCCTCTTCTCCATACAACGCATGAATATGTGGTTTACTATGTTTTCCACCTTTTTCACTCTGCATGCGTACAATAATTCCATAAAACATTGATAATGCGGGCATTTCATTCTTCCTCCTATGCAATTTTTCACAGGAGTTTTCTAAAAAAATCCTGCTTTTTCTGTGAGTTTAAAGCATGAATTTTTCAAGAAATATAAGATGTGTTCATTGATTCTATGAAATGAGGCATTATACGGATTTCTTTTTGCGTATTGCCAAAATTATGAAAAAATATGCTTCGTAGCTATTGTAACATAACCGTCGAAGCATATACAATACAAGTTTCTAAAAACACTGTAAAGCGTCTCTAATTTTTTTATAAATCCACTATCTTCTACTCCTCCCCAATCTTTTCCAACATAAACTTCAAACGTTTCCGATAGCTGCAGCAGTTCTTCACTTTCTCATAACCGTTCTTTGCTATCTGCTGCCGTTCTTCCTCATGGGTAAGATAGTAGCTGCACTTCTCTACCAGTTCTGCTTCGGATTCAAAGCAAGCCAAATCTTTTCCGATTTCAAAATGGTCCGGCAGTTCCGCCTGGTAATTGGTCAGCAGGAATCCACCTGCACCAAGTACATCAAAAATCCGTAGAGGCAGTCCGCTCTTGATATTCGGAATCGTAAAATTAAGATTGATTTTCGAATAGCGGAATACCTTCGGCATCTCCGACCAATAATCTACTGAGCCGCAATTCTTTACCCGAAGCAAAGTATCTCCGCCTGTATTTGTATAAAGGTTTACCGGGAATTTAGCCACCAGTGCCAGCAATGCACGCTGTCTCTGCAAAGAAGCACTTTTAAATCCAAGCACCGTTGTTGCAAATACCAGCCCCAGATCAGAAAAAGAATCCTTCGATTTCTTCAGTTCAAAATATTCCGATACACGCTCTAAGATATCCGTAGTCAACATCGGTTCGATTATATTGCCGCCGCTGATATTAAGCTGCGCTTCCATGACAGCATCAAAATAACCCCGCAAATATTCCGGGAATCTTGTTTCCAGTTCGTCGTAGCTGTTCTTCTCATATAAATTTCCTACAAAAGAAATCCCGCCGGCAAAATCCCGCACCGAATGTTTTGAGGCATTCCCACTATCTGCTTCTGCCAACTGCATTTTATCCATAGTATCCTGTGCAAATAGCTCATCCAGCCGGTCCGTATCCACTGCCAGCGGCAGATGCCAGATATGTTTTACGCCCATTCCCTTGAATTCCAGATAATTGGTCTTATCAAAGAGAAAGAAATAATTGCAGTCCAAGAATACATTCTTGTGATACATGCTAAGCAGCGGGCTGTCACAACTCCAGGATACATACTTTATCCCCATCTGCTGACATACTCCGGAAATCACTGCAAAATAATTCACCGTAAAGACAAAGTCATAGTTTTTCTGCTGCAAGATGCCATGCAAACGTGCCGCAAACGATTCATCCTCATCATAGCTTTCCAGTTCCTGCTCAATTACATCCACCTGATGTCCCATGGATTGGAATGTTGCAATGATGTCTATGTAGTTGTAGGAATTCCAGCGGTAAACCAAAATATTCATGGGGTGGCTCCTTTTATTTTCATTGCCTTTTTATTTATAATTAGTATATAACATTTTTTCTTCTTGTCCAAATCTTTTTGCTATGTTAAAATGTGAAAAAGCATATATTATACAATCTATATGGCACTTTCTATAGTTCAAATCCGGTTCTGCATAGAACCCCGCATTTCTGTATCTATCTATGCTTTTGATTCACTATTTAACTAAAAAGCAGGAGCGATACAGTATGGAAATAACTGCCATTATTCGATAGCAGATAATCTTTTGCCACTGGATATGATATTTATTTTCTATTGCTGCTTATCCTCCTGCCACACACAAGGAGGACTTGCCTATGACAGGAAAAGCACATGAAGCAAATGAAACAACGAAACGCACACCGGTGGCGAACCGCAAATTTAAGGACACTGTTTTCCGAATGTTATTTTCGGATAAGGAAGCTTTACTTTCCCTTTATAATGCAGTTAATAACAGTCATTACACGGATTCCGGTGCCCTTGAAATTGTAACCCTGGAAAATGCCATTTACATGGGAATGAAGAACGATCTGGCTTTTATTCTGGACATGAATCTCTATCTATACGAGCATCAGTCCACAATGAATCCAAATATTCCGCTTCGGGATTTATTCTACATCGCAGCGGAATACCAGAAGCTTGTGGATAAGAAATCCCTGTATTCTTCTGCACTACAAAAAATTCCAAATCCCCATTTTATTGTATTTTATAATGGAAGCACACCGATAGATGATTGCTATACCAGCCGTTTGTCAGATGCTTTTTATCATGTAACTGACAATCCATCGTTAGAACTTATTGTTACTACATTCAATGTAAACGCAGGACACAACAACGAGTTAATGTCCCATTGCCAGATATTAAAGGAATATTCCATTTATGTTGCAAAGGTTCGTTCCTTTGCAGAACAGATGCCTTTGGATGATGCCGTACAAAAGGCTGTCACCGAATGCATTCAGGAAAATATTCTGGCAGATTTTCTTAGGAAGAATCAGGCGGAGGTAATTGCTATGAGTATTTTTGAATATGATAAAGTTGAAGAAGAGAAAAAACTGAGAAAAGCCGAATTTGACGCCGGTGTTGAGCAGGGATTAAAGCAAGCTTCTACCGATACTGCCCTTCGTCTTTTAAAAACAGGAAAGTTTGATGCAAAGGAAATCGCAAAACTTTGCAATCTTTCGATAGAAGAAGTAAATCAATTAAATAATCAGAAGTGATAAAAAACAGCTCCTGCGTTACACAGGAGCTGCATTTTATGATATGCCTTCCAATGAATCTACCGGTGAAATATTTTTTCAACGATTTTTTCTTCCGTCAACGAATTTTCAGCCATGAGTTCAGCCGGCTCATATGTCCTTGGTATATCCATGGAAAATCCAAAATTATAAACCTTAATATCTTTGTCCGAATAATACTGCGCAATTTTTGAACCGAAACCACCGCTTAGTATTCCATCTTCTATGGTTACAACAATCTTGTGATTCTCAAGTACCCAGTCAAGTCTGTTCTCATCCAGGCCTGTAATAAATCTTGGATTTATAATTGTCGGCTGTATATTCTTTGTTTCTTTTATCAATGCCGCCGTCTTAACACCCAGCTCATAAAATCCGCCAAGTGCAAGGATACATACATCCTGCCCTTTTTGCATAACCATATAGGACACTTTATCATACTCTTCTGCCACATCATAATCGCTGTGCTTAACTCCGGTCCATGGCACTCTTATGGCTACCGGCTTCTCCTTCTGGTCGATGCTCCAATCCAGCATAGCAAGATATTCTTCCTTATTCACAGGTGCCAAATAAGTTAAATTCGGAATATTGGCAAGTAATGGAATATCCAAAATTCCAATATGTGTGTCATTGTGGTGTCCGAAAACAGACGCATGGGTTACAATCATCGTTGCCGGTATCTGATTGATACACATTTCCTGTTCAATCTGGTCATATGCTCTTTGGATAAAAGTACCATTCGTTGCAAATACCGGTTTACAGCCTCTTTTTGCCATTCCCACCGCCATTGTAACCGCATTCTGCTCTGCAATTCCTACATCGATATATTGTTTTCCCGCAAGTTCTCTTCTTGTTTTATCAAAGCCAATACATATGGGAGTGGATGCTGCTATTACTGCAACTTCCGGATCGTTTTGGATTCTGTTCAGTAAATGTTCTCCGACAATATTTCCATAGTTTTCGCCTATTCCGGCATTCTTATTTTTTCCGGTCTCTTTGTCAAAAGGTCTTGCCCAATGCCAGTTTTCACTATTTTCTTCCGCCGGCTTATAGCCTTTTCCCTTTTGGGTGCAAACGTGGACAACCACAGGAACTTTGGTGTCTTTTACGCTTTCCAATTCTTTTATAACGGATTCCAGGTCATTTCCGTTTTCAATCAGATGATATTCAAATCCCAAGGCTTTAAAGAAATTATCTTTCTGCTTTCCAGCGGATTCTTTCAACTGTTTTAAGTGCCGTCCCAACGCTCCGTGGTTTTCCGGAATAGACATTTCATTATCATTAATTACCACAATCAGGTTACTGTTGATTTCCGCTGCACAATTAAGTGCTTCAAATGCTTCTCCGCCATCCAATGAAGCATCTCCTATAACGGCAATCACATTTTCCGAATCGTGTTTTAAATCTCTTGCTTTTGCCAGTCCACACGCAAGACTAACGGAAGTAGAAGTATGTCCAAGGGCAAATAAATCATACTCGCTTTCTTTTGGATTACTGAATCCTGTGACATCTTTATAATTTTCTTTTTTAATAAAAGCGGCTTTTCTTCCGGTAAGCATTTTATGGCAGTAGGTCTGATGGGAAACATCAAACACAAACTTATCCTTTGGTGCATCAAAAACATAATGAAGGGCTATGGTCAGCTCTACAATGCCAAGGTTGGAAGCAAGATGTCCGCCGCAATCACTCACCTTATTTATGATTGCTTCTCTTAATTCTTGTGCCAATACTTCTAATTCATTTATGTTATATTTTTTTATATCTTCCGGAGTATTTATCTTTTCAATATACACAGGCAAATCCTTTCTTTACTTTTCTCCCCAGGAAAAATTCCATCTCTTCAGGTCGATTTCATAAATCCTGTACAAGTCTGTAATCGGTTTCCATCCCAGTTTTAATATTTTCTCTGTATCCTGAAGAATTTCCAAATGCGGCAGATATCCTGTTTCACTCTCTGAGCCTATGTCAAATTCTATATGCACTTTGTCATTAAATTTTTCAAATATCTTTTCCGCAAATTCATTTACTGTTAAAAAGGTATCCGGGTTGGTTAGATTATAGACCTCTCCCTTTTCACCTTCAAACAAGGTTTTAAAAATTCCGGAAACCGCATCCAAGGTATAAATAATACTCTTCTTGCTTTTTCCATCAGACTTCATAATCAGATTTTTATTTTCCATGATGCATCTTGTTATTTCATTATAGATGCGCAGTTCATTGTATGGCTGGTAAAGTCCCTGAATTGCAGAAATTCTGACAATTTTCGCATTGCAGCCATATTCTTTGCAATAAGAATAGGTTAAAAATTCTGCTCCTTTTTTCCCCAGAGGATAACCACTTCGAATATTCAGGCTGTCAACCGCTCCGACCTTTTTTTCATCAATTGCTTCCTTACTGTTGTATGCACCATACACTTCTACTGACGAAAGCAGTATAAAGGACGCTTTCTTCTTCTCACACAGTTCCAGCATATGTGCTGTTCCATCCACAATAACCTTATAGGTCTCAACCGGGTATTTTAGAAAAAAATCTCTTTCTGTCGGGGAAGCCGCATGAATGATATAATCTACCTTCTCTTCTCCAATGGCTTCTTCCTCTTTTCCAAACTCACACATCACTACATTTTCAGAGCCATCCATGTAATCCGGAATGTGTTTTGGATTACGGGTGGATGCAAATATTTTTGCATTCATCTGATATCTGCTATTCAGGTATAAAATCCACTTTACCATAGCCTGTCCAGTCATTCCGTTGCTTCCGGTTATCAGAAAGGTTTTATCTTTCATATATTTTGAAAAATCAAATGCCTCTATGTATCTTTTATACTCCTGTTCTTCCAGTAAACTTAATACCATTTAATTCTCCTCACCTTCGGCATTGTTGATATAATAAAGCAGTGCACGGAACAATGCGATATCATCCTTGGTTGTAATTTTAATATTGTTATTTGTTCCTTTGGAAAAATAAATCTCTACGCCATAGTTCATCGCAAGAATATTGGCATAAACAAAGTCTTCCCGATTGTCCTTGTCTGCTTTTTCGTAGAGTGATTTTATCAGTCCGTAGTTGTAGCATTGCGGTGTCTGAACTCTTACGATCCGGTTACGGTCTATCTGTTCTTTGCCTGATGTCCGGTTTTCTGTCAGGACAACCGTTTCGTAACAGGAGACAGCACTGCAGGCATTTCCATTGGCTTTTGCTTTTTCAATCAAATCATCGATAATATCCTGATATACAATTGGTCTGGCCGCATCATGGATAATTACATAGTCATCCTCCGACAATCTGTTTTTCAAAAAATAGACTCCGTTTCTGGTGGAGATATGTCCTGTTTCTCCTCCCGGAACAACATCCGTCACTTTATCAAGATGATATTTCTTTACAATTTCTTTCGTATACTCTATCCATTTTTCCAGGCAGACAATTATAATATGATCAATATTTGCATTGTCCTGAAAATTTTTTATCGTATGTACAATAATCGGACAGCCATCTATCTCTATAAACTGTTTTGGTATCGCCGACTTTAATCTGCTGCCGATTCCTCCGGCAAGTATAATCACATCTGTCATTTTTCCCTCCATACACATATTCAAACAATACTTATCTGCATTTATCCTTATTTCGTAAAGCTGTAATTGTATTTATCCTCTGTCATATCTTTGGCAACTTTCTTCCAGTCATACTCCAATGCAACCGTCCTTGCTGCTTCCACGTTCTTCTCCTGTAAATCACCCGACAGTATAAGTCTTATATTATCTATCACTTCAGATGTTGATTTTCCTGTAAAAACAGCCTCACATTCTGGCAGATTTTCTATCTCTGATGCTACTACATTTTTTCCACAGGCAAGATACTGATACAATTCTATTGGCACAGTTTTTTTATGGCCTCCAAAGATGGGAAGAATTGTCACATCAAACGAACTGATAATCTCAGGTAATTTATCATATTCCGCTTCGATATAAGTAAGATTGTCAAAACCACCAAGCCACGCCGGGTAATCTCCTATAATCGTTCCTGCAAATACAACCTCACAATCAGAAAACTCCTCGCAGATACACTGAACCATTGAAAAATATATCCGGTTATCAATAGTTCCTGCAAAACCGATTCTCTTCTTTTTATTCTCAGCAGTTGTACTTTCCACACAGAACTTTTCGTAATCCACACCACCCATAATATGTGCAATATTCACCTTCGGATTATTTTTCATTTCCTCGAATAATTCAATGTCAACAATCCGGTATGAATTTTTCGCACTCACGCTTCTGAATTCCGGGGGTATTTCTGAAGTAATATAATATACTTTTTCTGCACTGTTAATTTCATCCAGAAGCTTTTCTTTATCGTCATATTTTTTTCTGCTATCGATAAGATAATACTTACTGCTGTCAACATATTTTGCAATCTGTTCCGCAACGGTTGGCGGCACAGTCTTTGCATCGCTCTGGTATGGGATATACTCATCATTTAGCTTTTTAAAGTTCATAATCTGCTGAAAACAGCGTTCTGCTGAACCATCATCGGTATAATCAAATCTGTTCAGAAGAACATTATTTCTTAAATCAATATACTTATCCGGATTTACAAATGCCTCATCCAATGCACGCAGAAGGTTTTTAAAATCATATACTTTCTCGCCCGGCATATAAAGAGAAATATTATGGAATACAAATCCCTTTGAATTTTTATACTCTTCAAAATCCGGAAGAAGATATACCACCGGCCGGTTCAGTAAAAGATAATCATATACAATGGAGGAATAATCACTTACCATAACATCAAAGCTGTTTAATAATTCATCATATCTGACATCTTTTTTAAATAACATTTCATCCGTCAGCTCGTAACAATGCTCCGACATCACAAAATTCCTGCCTAAGAATGCTGTCTGCTCAATCGGATGAAGCTTATATATAAGTGCCGCATGATTGCGGGTTAAAAATTCATCCAAAGCCTGATTATCAAAATCATCCAGTCGGAAAATGTTGTCAGAAAAAATCTTTCCGGCATGGCAGCTCATGTTGGAACGATAGGATGGTGCAAAAAAGATGAGATGTTCATATCGCGATATCTTTTCTCCCAACACTTTTTTTAATATCCCTTTTCCATCTGACTTTTTCACGCAGTCCAGGCGGGGCTGCCCTGTAACATAAATTTTTCGTAAGTCAAAGTTTAGCATTGCCGCAAGCTTAAACCGGTCATCCAGGCTGTGCACACACATAAGGTCAACTTTTCCAAAATAATTTTTCAGTTTTATCAGATGACGTGGATTTAAATTATGGTCATAATAATCATGGGCTTTTACGCCACTTCCATGCCACACATTCACAAGCAACTGGTCTTCTCTTTTATTTATGTTAAGAAATGTATACGAATTGGCAATGAGGACATTTGCTTTCTCTATTATTTTATTAGCCTCTACCGTATCATAAACAGCACATCTTATTCCACGTTCTTTCA
>ENA-OVAL01000330-OVAL01000330.1-human-gut-metagenome-genome-assembly--contig:-NODE-330-length-11475-cov-3.922417_pt1 | contig 11475 bp, 15 predicted proteins | sample MGYA00242095_ERZ508980 | MGnify/ENA primary metagenome ERZ508980 (study PRJEB26280, sample SAMEA2531411) | human gut metagenome | biome: human gut; feature: human-associated habitat; material: faeces... | reverse complement strand
GCTCATGAATACAAGACATATTGATGCCATTATCGTCGGAGCTGACAGGATCGCTCTTAATGGAGACGGCGCCAATAAAATTGGTACATATGGACTTGCTGTCCTTGCTTCTTACCACCACATACCATTTTATCTGGCTGCACCGTTTTCCACATTTGATACCTCTATCAAAAGCGGCGGTGAAATAGTTATTGAGGAAAGAAATCCGGATGAAGTAAGGACATACAAGGGAATCCAGCTGGCCCCCAAGGATGTTCCTGTATTCAATCCGGCATTCGATGTGACTCCCAATCATCTGATAACAGGGATTATCACTGAAAAAGGCGTTATTGTCCCGCCATATACAGATAATATTAAAAGATTTTACAAGGAAGAAGGTTAAAACAATGAATGAATCAATGATACGTGATATTAATTTAGCTGAAGAAGGCAAACAGCGTATTGCCTGGGTAGAGAAATTTATGCCTGTTTTGAATACACTGAAAGAAGAATTCTCCGCTGATCAATCTTTCAAGGGCAAGACAGTGGTCATGTCCATTCATCTTGAAGCCAAAACTGCTTACCTGGCACTTACACTAAAAGCTGCAGGCACCAATGTTATCTGCACAGGAAGCAATCCGCTCTCAACACAGGATCCTATTGCGGCTGCTTTGGTTGATAACGGAATCACCGTTTATGCATGGCACGGCTGCACTGACGAGGAATATACGCTTTTCTTAAATAAGGCACTCGATCATAAACCTGATATCATCATCGATGATGGCGGCGATCTTGTTCATCTGCTTCATACGACCCGCAAGGATGCCCAGGTCAACTTAATCGGCGGCTCGGAAGAAACAACAACCGGCGTCCATCGTTTAAAGATCCTTGAAAAGGCTGGCGATCTGGAATTCCCGATGATTGCGGTAAACGATTCTTACTGCAAATATCTCTTCGATAACCGTTACGGGACAGGACAGTCGGCCTGGGATGGAATTATCAGAAGCACGAATCTGACAATTACCGGCAAAACTGTAGTCATTGCCGGATACGGCTGGTGCGGCAAGGGCGTTTCCATGCGTTCAAAAGGACTAGGCGCTCATGTCATCGTAACAGAGGTCGACCCGATCAAGGCTATTGAAGCAGTCATGGATGGTTTTGAAATCATGCCGATGGATGAGGCTGCAAAAGTAGGGGATATCTTCCTGACTGTAACCGGCGATATCGATGTCATTACAGAAAGACACTTCATGCAGATGAAAGATGGCGCTATCTGTGCCAATGCAGGCCATTTTGACTGCGAAGTCAGCCGTGCTGACCTTGAGCGCATCTGCACGAAGAAATATGAAGCCAGAAAGAATATTGAAGGATACGTACTGCCAAATGGCAAGACTGTATTCTTAATGGCAGAAGGACGCCTTGTCAATCTGGCAGCCGGCGATGGACATCCGGCTGAAATCATGGATCTGTCCTTTGCTATGCAGACATTGGCAGTCTGGTACCTTTTAGGCCATGGCAGGGATATGAAACCGGCAGTATATACACTTCCTCATGAACTTGATACCAAAGTTGCTCAAATCAAACTTCAGTCAATGGGCTACAAGATTGACAGCTTATCTGAAGAACAGAAAAAATATCTGGGACTTGACTAGGAGGGAATATGTCAACACTTATCAGAAATGCAGCAGTTTTTAGGAACAATTCCATTGTGGAAAACCAGAATATCGTGATTGATGGAAAGTATATCAAAGAATTTCCCGATAATCCTGATCCGGCAGACTATGATGAAGTTATCGAAGGAAATAATATGCTTTGCCTTCCTGGTCTTGTCAATACACATACTCATGTGGCAATGACTTTATTCAGGAGCTATGCTGATGATATGGAACTGATGGACTGGCTTCAGAATAAGATCTGGCCGGCTGAAGATCATCTTGATGATGATATTGTATACTGGGGAAGCATGCTTGCCTTCGCGGAAATGATCCGCGGGGGAACAACAGCTTTCTGCGATATGTATATGTTCATGGATTCCTGTGCAAAAGCTGCCGATCTGGCCGGAATGAGAGGGAACCTGGCCAGAGGACTGGCAGGAATCGGACCCAATGGGGACAAGGGACTGGCAGAGAACATTGAGCTCTTTAAAAACTGGGATCATGCAGGAGACGGAAGATTCAAGGTTATGCTCGGACCGCATGCTTCATATACCTGTCCGCCTGATTACATCAGGAAGGTCAGGGATGCAGGCATGAAATACAACATTCCCATTCATATCCATCTGTCCGAAACGCAAGGCGAGGTTGACAATTGCCTGAAGGAGTATGGAAAGACCCCAATCGCATTGATGAATGATCTGGGATTATTTGACCTCCCGACACTGGCAGCACACTGTGTACATGTGAATGACGACGATATCAGAATCATGAAGGAGAAAGATGTACATGTCGCACATAATCCGACAAGCAACCTCAAGCTTGCATCAGGAATCGCTCCAGTAACAAAGATGAGGGCTGCAGGTATAACGGTGGGGCTCGGAACCGATGGGGCTTCCAGCAATAACAAGCTTGATATGTTTGCAGAAATGCGTCTGGCAGCACTCATTCATAAGGTGAAGGATAGCGATCCATTAGCCATCAATGCATTGGAAGCTTTGAACATGGCTACTGTTGATGGTGCTAAATGCATGGGCTATGACAATCTTGGCACTCTTGAATCGGGAAGCCTTGCAGATATCATCCTCGTAAATCGTGAAGGCTTCAACTGGATGCCCGGATTCAACAGCATTTCGCTGGCTGTATATTCTGGAAACTCAATGGATGTCGATACCGTAATGATTAATGGCAAAGTCGTAATGCGCCATAAGGAATTGCTCACCATTGATGTTGAAAGGATGAAGCGCGAAGTTTCCAGAGTTACGGATAAATTATTTTCGTTTGCAGGCTGAATTTGACGGGTAGGGATAGATTTATCTTTACTTCCGATAACATTAAATTATCGGAACCTATGGAACAGCGTTGAATAACGCGGAATAGAAAGTTAGAAAAACACAGGTTTTATCGATAATTAATCGGAACCCACGGAATAGGACGGAATGAGAAAGAATATCATATACCCTGCAAATCCGGAGTCCTCTGCCTACAAAATTGACTACCAAAGTCAATTTTATTTTTCAGATAACTCCGTGATAGTTGGGATGTCCATTTCCTCGCCGTCACCGTTTACGATGATTGGCGGGAGCCATTTGACGCGCCGGAGGCTCTTACCGGGTCCGTAAGCAAAGGTGTGCCAATGCGCCCGCCGTACGTGCATGACCGGTGACCGATGGTGGCCTCCCAGAGGCTCGCCATGCTCATGCACATAGCGGTTAATCCCGCGGATGCGATAGCCTGTAGCCTCGCCGACGGAGTAGACAGCCACCTCCCGCGGTGTGTCCTTTACCCTGCCCTGCCGCGGGAAAGAGAGTTTATTGACTTGTTTCACCTCAGCATTAACGGCGGACAGATAGAGCAGGAGATTAATGGTAAACCGTATCGCTTGCCTGGATGTCTTAAAATAGCTGGAAACATATGGAGCGAGCTCAGGGGTTTTACTGACGTCCTTTGCACGGACGACGGCCTCCGCACCCTTTAAAATCTCGGTCAGCTTCTGCGGTTTCGTAGGCAGGATTAAGTAAAAGCTTGTCAGAAATTTACCATCCTCTGTTACGGCAGAGATGTAGAGCTCCCTGTGGCCGCGCTGGATGTCATCGTCAAACATGATGAAGAGGCCAGAGCACCCCTGTAGTAGTTTGGTCTCTACAAAGATGCACCATTCCGGGATGGTCAGCATCCCGGGGGCCACGGTCATGTCCTTTGATGATGTCTTGAAGAGCTCCGCCTCCAGATCCTCGTCCAGAGTGTAGATGCTCTTTGCCTTGCGCCAGCTGGCAAGGACGGCCAGTGTGGCCCCGGTCCGTGAGATTTCTCCCCTCTCTGCGAAAGTCGGAGAGTCCAGGTCTGCCAGGTCCACGGCGTAGGTCACGCCTAGACCGATGGGACAATAACAGATTGATTTGTCCCATTTTGCGTCAGGATCTTTATAAATCCTGTCGGCAGCTTTAAAAAAATCGGGGTATTTTACTTTGGCCGCGGCCAGCGCCTTCATCGGGGCGCTGTTTTTAATATCAATCCTTGCCATCTTTGGGCCCTCCATAAAGGCGGTCCATGCCTGCTTTGGTTACCAGCCAGGTCTTGCCGGATTTCCTGCATTCGTACTCGGTAAATGAGGGAGGATTTCCCTTCTGCCCCGCGCAAGCGGATTTAATAGTAGTGGCAGGAACGCCATAGCGTTCGGACGCCTCAGAGATGGTCATCACCTCATCCAGCACGGGCCGCCGGTAGTCCGGCACAAACCTATAGGCGCCATCTTTGTTCGGGATAAAGTGTCCTGGCCAATCACTAAGGGAGGCTACGATGGAGCCGCCATAATGTGGCCAGTCTTCACCAAAGAGGCCAAAGGCCTCCTCGATGGCTTCCCCGGCCTTCTCAAGTTTGGGCTGTACGCGCTTGTAATAGCGTTCCGTTTTAATTGCGGCCGGGTAGTGCTGACTCATCTCAATATCCACGGCATCCAGAATATCGGCCAGGCACTTGTTGCTCTGGTCGAGCATCACCTTCGGCCACTGTTCTGCGGTAAGAGTTTTCATTTTGGTTTCCTCCCTTTTTCGTTAGTCTTCGAAGTACAGCTCTGAATAAAATTTCCCGTCTTCATCGGGCTCCGAAGAAAAATTTACAACTGGGAAATCTCCACATTTCCAGGGGTTTTCAATGCTTGCCCCATGGGCCTTGGCGTACTCTTTGGCTTTATCGGAATCTATAAATGCATACCAATGTTCGCAATATGTAACTTCGCATACAAACGTAAAATCATAAAGGCCGGCAACATTCGCAAGTCCATGAAAGGCTCCGAGAATGAACCTGGCAAACGCATCAGGATTATGCTTATTTTCGACATACGCGCTATATGCGCGGGCCATATGCTTTGATTCGAGCTGTGTAAGGGGGTAAACACTTTTTTCGCCCTTGAGTGTGTTAATCATGGTTATCGTACTACCGCCAGCCCAGGAAAATTCATAATAGTCCAGTTTGTGATTGAATTTCATTTTGATTTCCTCCTTTTTAACTTTGTTCCTATGGGATCTTTCTCCCTCTTTCTGTATATATTATACGTCGTTTACGACGTAAAAGCAAGAGGAAATTTCAATTTTTTCAAAAATTTTTGCACAAAAAAAGGCGAGCGCATCGAGCGTTCGCCTTTTTTCTTTTGCTTGCCTGGTTAAGGGCATACAAGTAGATATAAATGTTTCAATCCCCTCCCTTTTTCGGGAGACCAGTAAATAGTATAAACCTTTAGGGTGCCCTTTACAAGTGCGCCAGTAAGTCCTTTTCACGGCTTGATAAATGCCATACAAAAACGGATCTTGCCCCCGCCCTTGCTCTTGCTCTTGCTAGAGCCTCCTCCGCTTTATGTGCAGGCTCGCTGGGGACCAGATAGCCCCCCCGAATATTGCTTTGCCCATGCCTTTTTGTGAATCAAGCCGACGCACGAAGGCCGCTTTGTCCTCAGCATAATCCACGCCATACTGGCTGTACGCGGCAAGCTTGGAGGCAGTAACCAGTTCTGGGGGGTACTCCATCCTTGTTAGCTTTTTGCTCTTTTTCAGCTTATTTACTTCGCGGGTTAGCTGACTATATAAATCAGGCGCGGAGCGCAATGTAGGCCCGTCGGAGCTGATAAAACCGGTGTTTACTACTGCCCCATTTTGATAGATAATTTTGACCCCTACTCCAATATGCGATTTAGCTTGTCTCACAAGGGCTGTGAGCTGAGGTGCGAATAAAAAGTATTTTATCTTTCTCCGCTCATAAAATTCGGCAATTTTTGACAGTATAGAAAATGGCGGATTGTCGATTACCGCGCAGTTAGTCGTGTAGTCAAAATGCTCATAATCTCCGCCCGGATAAAAGGGCCTTACAATCTCACGGTCCTCCCATCCATATTCTTTGACCGCCCACCTAGCGACAACGTCGTAGACTTCCGGCGGCGTGTAGCAGTCGTCGGTTGTCAGTTTTGGTTTAGGTTTAAACTTATCGACAAACTGCTCATAAGTCTCTCCTTTAGCCATCTCACCACTCCTTTATTGTATACATAACGGTTGCGCCCCGGAATCCGCTCCCGTCGAAATGCGCTAGTCCTTCCCATCGCCCTGCCTGGTAACCGGCGGACAGGTAGGCCCTATCATCAACGTAGGTCATGCCTGTTTTTAGTTTGTGCGCTTTGCGCAGGCTAATCTTGTAGACGTCTACTTTGTTGAGCTGCTTGTCGGCAGTCACAATGGTACGGTCAGACTCGGCAAGCACACCCGCAGGAGCCTCAGGGCTTTTAGTCTCTATCTGTCTCTGTACGGTCTCCGCCGCTTTGTCCAGGCTTGGGCTTTGGACATAGTAAGTGATGGCAGGCGTTCCGCCGCTTGTCCGTTCTATCTCTCTTACGATTTCCCGGGCGGCGGGCTGAGAGACTTGGACCTTTTTAGCCACGGCCTCCGGATCCTTGACCTGCTCCGTGGTCAGCACCTTAGGAGCCTCCTCCTTTTGCCGATCATGGTAGTAGACCAGGCAGGCCACAATGGCCAGGACTAAAAGCAGGACGGCGCCTACAGCATCCCACCTGACGCTTTTATTCCTCATTTCCTGCCTCCTGCTGCTTGTAAAAGATGGCCTTACCTCTCAGCGTATCGCCGCCACTCATCCATTCATCATCAGCCTTAAGCACGGCAAGGTCCCATCGCTCGCAGGTCGTAGCCGGTCCGTACCCATCCAGGTCTGCCGCCTCTGCGTGCGTCATAAAATGGTCGGCGTCAATCGGGATGCCAAACACGTCAGAGATAGCTGCCATGAGCTGTGCGCAGGCCTCAACCTGTGCATCTGTTGGCGGCTCCTCGCCAAGGTCTACCCGGTAAGGGGCATCCTTATAGGCCATAGCCCCTGCACAGCAGCAGAGAGCAATTGCAATGCTTCCGGTGTTGCGGTGCCACGTAGCCGCGGGAATTTCGTCTAACGGCTTTGAGTTGATGATTTCCCCGTCGGCGTCGATGCACAGATGGTACTCAGGGAAACTTGTATAGTAGTGCCCCGCCGTCCAGTGCAGGTAGGCTCTTACCGGCCCTGGGTACTGATAAAAGGCGGGCCTTGCCTCGGCTAACATCTGTCTAACATCATCCATTGTCATTGTGCATTCCTCCTTTAAAATCCGGCCTCTGTTGGTAGCTCCCCGGGGCCGAATTGTACTTAGAATTAATAAATTTATTAATTACCTGGGTGGTAGCTCCCCCTCCGCCGGTCATAAAGGCGAAGGTATCATAATTGGCCCAAGCCTGAGCCGTGTAGACTAAGTAAAAGGAAACGGCAAGAAAGGCCGCCCAGGCAATTACTGTAATAACCCGGGTAAGTGACAGCTCTTCGTTTTCGTAGAGTAGCATTTTAATATACTTCATAAGGGTCACACTTTCGGCATCTTCCTAATGTCATTAATCATGGTCGTCCCCTGACCGTTTCCACCTAATGCATGATACGTGGCGTAGATTTCCTCCGCACTGGCCTCATCGGCATAAGACAACTTGTGCTCTGCCTGCCCCCGTTCATGGATGCGGCGCAGCTCAATCTTGAGGATGGCCCTGATACCGCACTCTGCTTTTTCCCTCTTAGCTTTGTTTCCCCTCTCCCTGTTGAGAAGGTAGCCTACCGCAAAGGACAGGATGGCGTAAGATCCTTGGGAAAGCAGTGACACTGCAATAGAGTAATAGTCCATTTTTCATCTCCTATGGAGGGTAAATCTTGTTGCAATCATGGCCCGGCAAGGGTCGTAAAAATCAAACTTCCAGCCCAGATAGATGCACCAACGCCAATGTTGGCTGATAGGGTCGTCGTTTTTGTAGCGAAAAGCGTTGGAACAAATAGAAAAATGTTCGCCTTTCCGGCGGATAGTCCTCAGGTCAGTGTCCACCCCAAAGAGATAGAACGCAAACCCATATCCGCAGTTGCGGTAGAGCCAAAAAACACGATTGAGGTAGTGCTTGAGCCATAACCTCTTTGGGAACGGCTTTTTGAGCCAGACAACCTTTTTGCATCTCCCATAGCCTATCGGAATAGTAGAACAGTCATAGTAATCGTCAAAGTCGTAGGAAAGCCACCTTGGGCAGTCATACAGTACATACTGCCTGTTTTCCAGTGCACTGTCCCACGTCTGCCATAGCCTGAGGGCCTTTGGCAGCTCGCCTTGCCGGTCGGCAAAGAGCACCACAAGCGGGTTGGTCAGGTAGCAGAGCACCATACAAAAAAGCTGGCAGATGGAAAAAATAAGGTATTTGATGTACATCATGGTTATCACCTCTTTTCTAAAGAACCGAAGGGGAATTGGCGGCACACGCACATGTTATTCTGAGTATTACAACAGACGGAAATTTAAATCCTGTTGTTAACGAAACTAAAATTGGCAATTTTTCTGGGGCAACAATCCCCAATAAATATAATTGGTCAAATAAAGCTGGAGAAATAGTTACATCTGGATACATCGGCGGCAATGCGTCCCACAACAACATGCCGCCATATGTGACAGTGTATGTGTTCCATAGGATGAAATAGCCGTTGAGGAATTGGCGGCTCATAATCACAAAATCTACGCAAACTGCTAGATATGGGCTCCACAATCAACTTGGGATGGCACTATCAGTAATCCGCAGGTGGATCTTAGCAGTTCAATAACTGGTGATGGCCCCGTGTTTATGGATAGAACCTTAGATTCGGCCGGCTTTCGTTACACGCAAAATGCGGGCAATAACGTCCCTCACAACAACATGGAGCCTTACAAAGTCGTCTATATCTTTATGCGGTCCGCTTGAAGATGTAAACCGCAGAATAAGGTTGCATATTGCTATGTGGCTGATTCCCGCCTGTGGCATCGGTTGAATCGTTAGCGGGATCGTAACCATTTCCTGCGGCACTTTGTGTATCACCGCCAATGGCCATAGCGTGCCAGTGTATTCCATGCGTATGCCTTGGCATTTCCTCAACGGTGAGCTGGTGCTTCTCTTCGCCCCCCGTAGCCCCCGCAGTATATACGGTCCCGCTATCAGCAGTACCCGCACCGATGAGCACGCGGCCCGCCGCCGTCTGTACCCATGTGGTGTCACTCATGTAAGGCAGGTAGGTAGCGGGGTTGCCCGCCTTGTCAGAGTAGATATAGCTTCCCACGGGATATTGGGCGTGCATGGCAGTTTTCATCTCGGTCTGCATCTCGGTCTTAATCGTGTCATGCAGTGCATCGAGGGCACTGGTGATGGCGGTCTGCATCTCGCCGGTGATAGTGCCCTGCACATCAGTCTCCATGGCCCACTTGACTGTCCCATCGGTCACGGTAGTGCCATAGGCCGTCCATTTTGGCTCCGTACTGCCTGTGGTCCCCGCCGTGGTGCAGGTAGCCTTACAACCGGCCGGCAGGGACGGGCTGTGGATAACGGCACCTACAGAGTAGGCCGTACTAGGCTGCCACAGGCCTTTGGCGAGGGCAAGGGTTACATTGTTCTGGTTCTTCATAAAATCGTACATGTTGGCAAAGGTCGTCGGCTTGGAACTGTCATCCCAAGTGCCGTAGCCGTCTTTCTCAAAGTCTTTGCATTTTTCAATAGTCATGCCTTCTCACCATCCTTCTTCTCGGTTTCTTCCTTTTCCGGGAGCGGCTGGCTCCTCACGCACTTTGGATTGGTGCACAGGCCGGTCTTTTCATCCATCTTGCGATGGCAAAGGAAACATCTATCCATGGTCAAATCTCCTCCCTCTTTGTTGTGTACTCACTCACAAGCGTTTCACGTTCCGCTTTGAGGTCGTTAAAATAATCGGTGTCTCCAATGGCGTTGGCTTTTGCCATTTCGGCCTCCGCGTCGGAAATCTTCTGGCTGTACTCACTGTCGAGAGCGGCAAGTTTCTGTTCCCGCACCTCATCTTCCGTGGGTGCCGGTCTCTCAACAAGCTGGCCCGCTTTGTAGATAAGGTCATTCTGCACGGCATTGTTCCACGCCGCGCCATCCTGTTCAAGGACTACTCCTTCGGGATAATTCTTAGTGGCAAGTGCCTTGAGCTCGTCCACGGTCTCCCCGTGGATGCCGACGACGTAAGAGGTCTCACGCTCCCCTGTGCCGGCGTTGTAGACACTGACATACTGCAAAGAGGTGTCTGTGCTGTCCATGTTAGTCTCCTTATACTAAAATAGCTCCCATGAAGGGAGCTGATATTTTATGAAAAATCCAAATGGTTATGGATGTATTAAACATTTAAGCGGTTCACGGAGGAACCCGTGGGCGTTTGTAGCGACTGAAAACGGCAAGCAAAAGGTAAAGGGTTACTTTCCTACCAAGCTGGAAGCCCTTGCGTTTCAAGTTGACTGGAATAAGTCGCATGACCGGCACCGCCTTTCAAAAATCACATTTAGTGAGTTGTACCTACGTTGGAAGCCGAAGCACGTGGAATACTTCCGTGTCGCAGAACCAACGGTTAAAGGCTACGAATCAGCGTATAAGCACTGTTCAAGCCTCTATGACATGCCAGTTGAGGACATAAGGTATAAAGACTTGCAAGCCGTCATTGATGGTATGACAGGCCTCTCATACGCCTCCAAAAAGAAGGTAAGGAACCTGCTTTCGCTTCTCTTTGCCTACGCAAGAAAAATGGAGTACACAAGCCGTGACTTTTCAGGGCTTATCCACATTGGCCGGAACAAGCCGGTAAATCCTCACCATGCTATCAGTCGCCGGAAAATCAATCAGCTGTGGAAACTGGTGGATAGTACACCGGACGTTGCCTTGGCCCTCATTCTTATTTATACCGGCCTCCGCAATGGGGAGCTTCGGGCTTTGCTCAAGTCCGATATCAATCGCAAGCAGAAATATCTGCGTGTCACAAAGTCAAAGACTGCCGCCGGCATCCGCACCGTGCCTATCCATCACTTTATTTGGCCTCTCATTGAAAAGCGTCTCGAATCTGAGGGTTCTTACCTTATCAATGTCCAAGGTAAGCCGATGGACTACAGCCGATTCGCCCGCACATTTAAGAGGGTAATGAAGCTGGTCCACGGTGAGAAGCATAAGCCCCATGACACCCGCCACACCTGCGCCACCCTGTTAGATGGCGCAGAAGTCAATGACAACGCACGGAAGATGATTCTAGGCCATGCAAGGGGCGACGTGACCAACGGGGTCTATACCCATAAGACGCTCCGGCAGCTTCGGAAAGCTATGGAGACCTTGTGATACTAACCTGTTACTGATTGCAGAGTGGCAAGAGATGAGATGTGCGGTGGCGGCTGGGTAAATCGTGATACTGATGTGATACCCAGATTTTTTGGGAAAAGTAGGAGCAAATAGCGGATAGGGTTTTACCGATATCCGATAAAATCAAGGCCCGAGGG
>ENA-OVAL01000328-OVAL01000328.1-human-gut-metagenome-genome-assembly--contig:-NODE-328-length-11506-cov-16.830146_pt1 | contig 11506 bp, 10 predicted proteins | sample MGYA00242095_ERZ508980 | MGnify/ENA primary metagenome ERZ508980 (study PRJEB26280, sample SAMEA2531411) | human gut metagenome | biome: human gut; feature: human-associated habitat; material: faeces... | reverse complement strand
TTATCACATAAGCAAAACCCCCATCCCGCTTGAGAAAGTAGGATGGGGGATTTCTGTTTATCTGTTATTCAAGTACTGAAATGGGTTTGGAATATCAGTTAGATAATATTTCCAGTATTTTCTCCTCTCCGATATTCAAAGTCTTTGCTATCATTTCTGCATTCATGCCCGACTTCGATAATGCCAAGACAGCTGCGCGCAAGGATGCATCCTTCTCTTCAAGTGACGCCTTCTGCTCTTCAATTGCCGCATCCTTCTCTTCAATTGCCGCTTTCTGCTCTTCAATTGCCGCTTTCTGCTCTTCAATTGCCGCCTTCTGCTTTTCGAGTTCTTTTTTCTGCGTCATGATAGTAGTATCCCTGTCTTCCAGGGCCTGGAAGAACTCATCCTCTGCATTCATCCTGTTTCTGATGTCAGGATTAGCCGCCGCCGACTGGAGACGATGGAGTATATGCGTCATTTCGGCATCATCCCCATATTTGTTCTCATCCAACTCAAGCATTCGCTGGTCGTCCGGATAAATCTGCGACTGGTCGAATACGCTCAGTATTTTCTCCAGTCTATTGTTTACCCTTCCTCTCAGCCGCGGAATCTGGACAATGATGCTGTCATGCTGCAGACTCTCTACAAATGGGTCTGGCTCCTCCTGGCGTACTTCATTTCCCTCATAGTCATATATCTTATGTCTGGCATAGATGACGGGTTCCGTGAATTGTCCCACGTTATGCCCCAGCAGATACACCGCCACGGTAGGCAGGGCATACTTGCCCTTGGTCTCCTTGCGCATATTCTCCTTGTTGTTATACTGCACAGCCAGGTATTGGCGGAAGCGCAAGGTTTCCGTCTCCAGCCATGTTTTCTGCAATTCTATCAGAATCAGATTCTTACTGCCGTCATCTTCCAATACGGTTGCAGCAAAGTCAACACGAAACATAGAGATGGCATCACGTGAAATGTTGGGATATTCATGACGACGCATTTCTACGGCAATCACTGTTTTCTGCAAGAGTGCAGAAAGCAATGTCTTGGCTATTCGCTCATCTTCCATCATATACTTGAAGACGGCATCGTAAAGTGGGTTGGCTACGTATATCATCATATTCTATCCTCCATAATTAATTAAATATATTTGCAAAGATACGCTGAATATTTGTAACTTCCAAATTTTAAGCTGTTTTTTTCTTTGAAGATTACATCCCTCTGTCCTTTTTACAGGAAGAGATCACGTTTAGGCATCTGCGGCATATATTTCTTGCGCAGCTTCTCGAAGAATGCCATGGTGTCGTTGCTGAAGCCATGACCCTTCCAGGTGGAGGTGTTGGTGATGAGAATCCAGCACTGACCGTCGGGATATTTCAGAATCAGCGCAGAGGTGCCGGCAAGGGAACCCGTGCGGATCCAAGGGCGGTTGCTCTTCGGCGTGTAGTTCCAGCCTATGGAGTATTGATGGTTAGGCTGTTCCTGCGTCATAAACTGCACACTCTTCCTGCTCAGGATATCCTTGACATGAGGCATGCCGTCGATGCTCGCAATGAATCTCGACAGCTCGGCTGCCGAACCGCACCAGGCTCCTGCTCCCGAGAGTCGGGGAAGATCGGTATCGCCATAGCACTTCTCTACCATCCTGCCGCTGTTGTTGTACTCATATACCGGAATGCTGCCCTGATGCATGTAATACTTCGTCTCGTTAGGACGGCGGTCCTTGTAATAGGTGCCCGCAATGTGCATGTCGAAACAGCCGGCTGGCTGGAGCACATACTTCTGGATGAAGTTCTCGTATTTCATTCCGCTCTTCTTCTCCACGATCATCGAGAGAATCATATAGCCCAGATTGCTGTAGCACTTGCCCTCGCCCGGCGTATAACCCAGATGACGCTTCAGGAGAATCCTGAGCAGGGTAGGGTGGTCGGGAGGGGTGGTGAGGTGGTTCTGCATCATGATGTAACGGGTGGAGGATACCGGGTCGCCGGCATAGTTGTTGAAACCTGCCTGGTGGCGCAGCAGCTGTTCTACGGTGATGTTGTAGTAGCGCTGGTCCTTGATACTGTTATTATAGGTGGTATCGCAGAGGATGCCCTTCTGCCCGAACACCTTGTCGCCCATGTGCAGCTTCTTCATCTCTACGAGCTTCATGATGCCGGCAGCGGTGATGAGCTTGGATACGGATGCAAAGCGCATCAGCATGTTGGGTTCCATGCGGATGCCCCTTTCCTTGTCTGCCCATCCGAATCCACGGGCATAGAGCAGGGAGTCGTTGCGGGTGATGACGAGCTGGGCACCGTTGATTTCCCATCTCTTGAGGTATCTCTCGATGACGGAATCCATCTCCTGGTATGCCTTTCCCTCGGTGAGGGCATTGGTGATGGAATCGTTGATATGTACCGTAGGCAGTGAATCTGCAGATTTCTCCTTGTCGGATGAGGTGCAGCGCGATACGCAGCTGTGGGTGGTCCATCCGATGAGGGCTGTAAACGTGAGCAGTATCACGGCTATACGCTTCTTTCTAAGTCTTCTTGCCATTATTGTCTTACTATTCTGTTTGTTTATGCCATGACTAACCGTAGATCCTGGGTCAGTTTGCCGATGGCAGGGTTTTCCTTTATCATATTCTCAAGTATCTCTCGCTTGGAGAGGATTCGGGTTACTTCATCCGATTCTGCCAGACGGTAGTCGAGGGTTACCTGGCTGTTGTTCAAGCCGATTCTGAAGGTCTGCAGGATTCTGCCCTTGATCTTGACCACGTCGTCGAGCAGCAGCTTGTTGTCGATGACTACCTCGATATGCGGAAAGTCGGTGATGGTAGGTACGATCGGTTTCATGCGATTGGCAAGTCCGATGAAGTCCTTGATGCCTTGCATTCTCAGACACATGCTGATCCACTGGCCTTCTACCTGTTCCTGGGTGAAAGGCTGGTCGTGGTTGGCGGCAGCTCCGGTTGATGCCGGTGTTTCTTCCTTGAGCTGGTCGATAGGATTGTAGATGCGCTGACTGTTCTGCTCCGTCTTCTCCAGGTTGGCGAAGCTCATGCCGATGCCTTTCAGCTTTACCTGAGCCGGCGACTTGAGAATGGTCTTTGCCTTCGGCGATGCTGCGGATGCAGCCTCCTCTGAGCCGTTTTTCTCTGTTGATATAGGCGCAGCAGTAGCTGCAGCGACAGGCTGTGCTCCTGTAATGGGAGCCTTGCTGCCGCTCTCTTGCCCGGCACCTGCACCCTGAGAGGCAGGCTTAAGCTGGGCAACGATTTTCTGAAACAGGGATTTTAGTCTGTGGGGCGTACGCCCCGCACTAGGCACATCCTGGTCTTCCGGCTGGGTAATCTGACCAATCTGTATCAGGGTCAGCTCTACGAGCAGTCGCTTGTTGGAACTCTGTCGGTACTGCACATCGCAGTTGTTCATCAGCTGGAGTGCCTTATATAAGAAAGGTGTTGGGGCCTTCTTAGCCTGCTCCACGTATTTTGCCTTCTGCTCTTCGCTGGTTTCCAGCAGCGGCAGGGTCTGGGTATCCTTCGCCATCATCACGTTGCGTACGTGCTGGGCGAGTCCCTGAATCATGTTTCCGCCGTCGAATCCCTTGCCCAGGATATTGTCGAGCAGCAGCATCATCTGGCTCACCTTGTTCTCCAGGGCGAGGTCCACGAGCTTGAAGTAGTTGTCGCTGTCGAGCACGTTCAGGTCTTCTATCACCTTCTGGTAGGTGATGTTGCCCTGGCAGAAGCTGGCTGCCTGGTCGAAGATGGAGAGGGCATCTCGCATACCTCCGTCTGCCTTCTCGGCGATGACGGCAAGCGCCTGCTCCTCGTATTGGATGCCTTCCTTCTCTGCCACCATCTTGAGGTGGGCGATGGTGTTGGGTACGGTCATGCGCTCGAAGTCGTAGATCTGGCATCTACTCAGGATGGTAGGCAGGATCTTGTGCTTCTCGGTGGTGGCGAGGATGAAGATCACGTGCGATGGCGGCTCCTCCAGGGTCTTGAGAAAGGCATTGAAGGCGGCGGCACTGAGCATGTGGACCTCGTCGATGATGAACACCTTGTATTTGCCTACCTGAGGCGGGATGCGGGTCTGCTCCATCAGGGTCTTGATCTGATCGACACCATTGTTGCTGGCGGCATCCAGCTCGAAGATGTTGTAGGAGCGCTGCTCATTGAAAGCCTGGCAGCTCTCGCAGGTATTGCATGCCTCGCCGTCCTCGCGAGGGTGCTCGCAGTTGATTGCCTTGGCAAAGATGCGGGCACAGGTGGTCTTTCCCACACCTCTCGGACCGCAGAAAAGATAAGCGTGGGCAAGCTTGCCACTCTTCACTGCATTCTTCAATGTGGTAGTCAACGCACTCTGTCCAACCACCGAATCAAAGGTCATCGGACGGTATTTTCTAGCCGAAACTATGTATTCTTCCATTCTTTTTTGCTTGAATATACGTTCACTTACATTATTTTTTCTTAATTGTGATGCAAAGATAACAAAAAAATATTATCTTTGCAAACAAATTCGGAAATTAATGAGTCAAAAGTTAAGTATTATATGGAATTATCTCGCTCACTATAAATATCTTATAGTGATAATTGTGGGTGTTTTGATAGTGGGTGTCATTGACGACAATAGCATCCGCCAGCATATCAAGTATCAGATTGAGATAGCCACGCTGCGTTCGGAGATAGAAAAGTACAGAACGGAGTATGACCGGGATCTCCGCATCCTGCAGGAGATGCGCAAGGGACCGGAAGTCTTCGGCAAGATAGCACGCGAACGTTACTTCATGAAGGCTGACAATGAGGATATCTTCGTGCTGAGCACGGACCTGCCCGGTTCGGTGGAGATCGATGAAAACGAGGAGGACAAGGATTCCATCCGGTAACGCAATCTATATATAATATAGCGCTATCTATATATAATTAAGGTGTGAACGAACAGAAAAAGAAAATAAGAAAGATGAAACAGTTGAATAAAATACAGAGTGCTTTGTTTTTGTTGGGCGGCGTGCTGATGGTTGTCGGTGCGTGCAGCTTTGTGCTGAAACAGATTTATCCTTCGCTGGTGGAAACCACGAGCTGGGTGTTCCTTCTGGGCACCGTGCTCTTCAGCGTGATCCAGTCGATGCAGACCTACGAGGGCAAGTCGACTGTCATCCATCGCCTGAAGCGCATCCAGAATGTAGCCAACATCCTCTTTATCTTTGCCGGCATCTCGATGGTGGATACGGTCTATACCTTTACCGAGAAATGGCTGGGCAATCCGCAGCTCTTTTACTCCATCTTCTACGGCAAGTGGATCGTGGTGATGCTGGTGGCATCTATCCTGGAACTCTACACCACCTTCCGCATTTCGCACGAAATGAAGGGGGAAGAATGCAAATAAAACATAAATACTTGTAATATTCAATTAAATTGCATCAATTTATTTCGGTACTTCAAGAAATGATTGTACTTTTGTTCACTGAATGTGAATTATAAAGCTTATGAATAAGATATTTTACGCACTTATCACCTTGGTGGCGCTTACCTCATGCGCCAGTAGCTACGATATTTCGGGTACTTCCAACGTGAGTACCCTGGATGGCCGTATGCTCTACCTTCAAATCTTAAAGAATAACGAATTCAGCAAGATCGACTCCTGTGATGTGGTACATGGACAGTTCCATTTCCAGGGAACGGTAGATTCTGCAAGAATGGCAAATGTATTCATGGACGATGAGCCTGTTCTGCCGCTGGTGCTGGAGGCGGGAAGCATTACCGTGAAACTCGACGATGTACAGCAGGTTGTAAGTGGAACGCCACTCAACGACAAGCTCTTCGGATTCTTCAAGAAATACCAGCAGCTGCAGAGCCAGCAGCGGGAACTGGTGCATAAGCACGACCAGGCCATCATGAATGGAAGCGATATGCAGGCGGTGACTGCCCAGCTGAATGCTGAGGCGATGAAACTCTCCGAGCAGGAGGACAAGCTGGTGACTACCTTCATTACCGACAACTTCGAGAATGTCTTGGGACCAGGCGTATTCTTCCTCGTAACCATGGGCAACCAGTATCCGATGCTTTCGCCATGGATAGAGGATATCATGAGCAAGGCTACAGAGCACTTCAAGAGCGATCCATACGTGAAGGACTACTACCAGAAAGCACAGGAAAACCAGGCTATCATGAACGGTACCCACGAAGCACAGATGGATCCAAGCATGCAGGCAGGACAGATGGAGGCTCCGCAGACCGATCCGAATGCGGCTCCTGCACCAACGCCTAACGAACTGGCGAAGCCAAGCATTCCTGAAGCAAAAGAGTAAATTCAAAGTTTAGAAAAAAGAAATACTATGTCTAAAATGTTAATTAAAGGCGGAACTATTGTCAATGAAGGTCGCTCATTCCTGGGTGATCTTCTAGTCGATGGTGAAGTGATATCTGATATATTTGAAGGCATGGCTCCCCGTGGCATCTACGATGAAGTAGTGGATGCTACGGGGTGTTTCGTTTTGCCGGGTGTAATAGATGACCATGTTCATTTCCGTGAGCCGGGACTTACCCGCAAGGCGGATATTGAGAGTGAGAGCCGTGCGGCTGCCTATGGCGGCGTGACTTCCTATATGGAAATGCCGAATACCGTGCCGCAGACTACCGAACTGCAGGCGTGGAATGACAAGAGAAAGCTGGGCGCAGAGAAGAGTCATGTGAACTACAGCTTCTTCTATGGTGCCACCAATGACAACGTGGATTCCTTTGCCCAGCTGGATATGCACCATGTGCCAGGCATCAAGCTCTTCATGGGTTCCAGCACCGGTAATATGCTGGTGGATAAGATGGAATCGCTGAAGCGCGTCTTCAAGACGGCTAAGGATCTGAACCTGCCGGTGATGACGCACTGCGAGGATACCGGAATCATCAACCGCAACATGGCAGAGGCTAAGGCTAAGTACGGAGAGGATCCTGCCGTGGAGCATCATCCGGAAATCCGCAGCGAAGAGGCATGCTATGAGAGCAGCAAACTCGCAGTGGAATTAGCCCGCGAGTTTGGTACCCGTCTGCATATCGCCCATGTTACGACAGCCCGGGAGCTGGAACTCTTCTCCCATCAGAACGGAAAGGCGAATGAGCATTCCGGAGATGGCATCCCTCTTCCTCAGATTACAGGAGAGGCGGTGATTGCGCATCTAGTCTTCTCGGATGCCGACTATGCTACGAAGAAGGCGCTCATCAAGTGCAATCCTGCCATTAAGACTCTGGCAGACCGTGATGCCTTGCGCAAGGCGCTCAATGACGGAACCATTGCCACCATCGGTACCGACCATGCTCCACACGAGTGGAAGGACAAGCAGGGGGGATGTGCCAAGGCGGCTTCGGGTATGCCGATGGTGCAGTTCTCGCTCGTTTCCATGCTGGAACTGGTAGATGAAGGCGTGCTTACCATCGAACGGATGGTTGAGCTGATGGCGCATCAGCCGGCTCAGCTCTTCCGGGTAGCCCAGCGTGGTTTCCTGCGAAAGGGTTATCAGGCAGACATCGTCATCGTGAAGCCTCATTCTCCATGGACCGTTACAAAGGATGTCATCCAGAGCAAGTGCAAGTGGAGTCCGATGGAGGAACATGAATATCAGTGGCAGGTGGAGCAGACCTTCTGCAATGGTCACCTTGTCTATAACAAGGGTGCCTTTGATGCAGCCTACCGTGGCGAAGAGATGACTTATGACAAAAGATAGAATCGTAAGGCAATACAGAATATCAGAACTGGTGCCTTATATCAACTGGCTCTATTTCTACCATGCCTGGGGATTGAGCGGAAAACCACGCTGCGACAAGGAGAAGATGAAGCAGGAAGCGCTGGATATGCTTGCCTCCTGGGAGGACAGGTTTCACAGCCGGGCTATCTTCCAGCTCTTCGATGCCAACAGCGATGGGGATGATATCCTGTTTCTGGATCAGCAGCTCCGTTTTCCGATGCTCCGCCAGCAGCATCCATCTGCTCCGGGCGCACCGAATCTCTGTCTGGCTGATTTCATCCGCCCATTGTCTCTGGGCAAGAAAGACCAGATTGGGGTGTTCTGTTCTACGGTAGATGGAGGAATCATGGATGCCTACCGGCACGATGATTATCTCAACATGATGGCACAGACCCTGAGCGACCGACTGGCAGAGGCTACTGCCGAGAAACTGCACGAAGAGGTAAGAAAGACCTACTGGGGCTATGCACCGGAAGAACATCTTACCATCGAACAGCAGCTTAGGGAGGAGTATCAGGGCATCCGACCAGCCATCGGCTATCCTTCGCTGCCGGATACGAGTGCAAATTTCCTCATCGACCAGCTTCTCGATATGAAGCAGGTGGGCATCCGACTCACGGAAAGCGGAATGATGACACCCCATGCCAGTGTGTCGGGACTGATGTTCGCTCATCCCATGGCTAGATATTTCGAACTGGGTAAGATCGGGGATGACCAGCTGAGGGATTATGCCCGCCGCAGGGGCGTTCCCGTGGAACTGATGAAAAGGTTCCTGCAGTCGAGCCTGCTGAAATAGAAGGTGAGAAGATGATGTTAGTAATCAGAAGTTAGAGAAGATAAAAAAGATAGTTTTTAACAATGATAGCTAGATTATTGATTCCCGTGATTGTGCTCACGGTATTGCCCTATCTCTGGATAGACCGGAAATACCTGCATATTCCTAAGGGAAAACGAAAGATACTATATTGGTTGCCGGCTGCCATCGTGATAGGATACACTGCCTATCTCACCCTGGAGCCTGACTTCCTGCCTGCCAATCCGGTGTTCATAGACATCTGGTTTGGCATGATGGCACTGCTGGCTGTTCCGCAGTTTGTCTTTGCCTTCACCAGTTTTGTGGGATGGGAATGTATGAAGCTCTCCCGCCGCTTCAAGGCAAAAAAGGGGGATGGCAGGTTTAGTGGCAGTGTGCATCGGGCACGCAACTGGGGAAAACTGGTAGGAATCTTCCTTGCCGTATGGGCTTTCTTCAGTTTCATCTATGGCTTTACGATGGGGGTACGACAGTTTCAGGTGAAGCATCTCACGGTCTATGTGCCCGATCTGCCAGAGGCGTTTGAGGGTTACCGCATCGTGCATTTCAGCGATATCCATGTAGGTTCCTATTATGGATGGCGCAGACACATGCCTCAGCGGGATGTAGATAGCATCAATGCCCAGCATCCCGACCTGATCTGCTTTACGGGTGATCTGCAGAATGTGAGACCGGAGGAACTGGTTCCTTTCAAGAAGACATTGAGTGGGCTCAAGGCGAAGGATGGCGTGGTGAGCGTATTGGGCAATCACGATTACACCTATTATATGAATGTGGATGACGAGGCTGAAATCCGCAGGATAGAAGAAAAGGTGCAGCAGACGGAACGGGAGATGGGATGGCATCTGCTGATGAACGAGCACTTCGTGCTGCATCGCGGCAAGGATTCCATCTATGTAGCCGGTACCGAAAACTTCAAGAAGCCTTCGCGGGCAGAGGTGGCACAGGCACTCTACGGTATAAAGAAAGGACAGTTTGTGCTGATGCTCCAGCATATTCCGGAGATGTGGAAAGACATGACGCCTTCACGTATCAACGAGAAATATGGTTCGAAGGACAGCGTGCTGGTGGCTCCACAGCTTACCCTGAGCGGACATACCCATGGCGGACAGGTTTCTGTTCTCGGCTTGCGCCCGTCTATGTTCTCGGCTTTCGATTACGGACTCTATGAGCGCGAGGGATGCCAGCTCTATACCACAGCTGGATTGGGAGGAACCATTCCAATCCGCATCGGAGCAACTCCTGAAATAGTAGTCATCACATTGAAACGAAAATAAGATGATCAAATTACGATCTTCCAATAATTCATGAAATTGCGATTATGAAGTACTTATATCGATTATATCAGCTTTTGATATGTTTGCCGATTCTTGTTCTGGCAAGCATCCTGACCAGTCTTGTTACCGTGATAGGCTGCAGACTGGGCAATGGCCACTTCTGGGGATATTATCCCGGCAAGTGGTGGTCTATCCTGTGGATCCGTCTCCTTCTGCTGCCGGTGAAGGTAGAGGGTAGGGAACATCTGAAGAAGAATCAGAGTTATGTGTTTGTAGCCAATCATCAGGGGGCTTTCGACATCTTCCTGATCTACGGCTTCCTGGGACGTAACTTCAAGTGGATGATGAAGAAGGGCATCCGCAAGATTCCTCTGGTAGGTTTGGCTTGCGAGTATGCACATCATATCTTTATCGACAAGAGTGGACCTTCCAAGATCCGTGCTTCCTATGACAGGGCGCGCGAGGTATTGAAGGAGGGTATGTCGCTGGTGGTATTCCCGGAGGGTGCCCGCAGCTTTACCGGTCACATGGGTGTGTTCCGCCGAGGTGCCTTCATGCTTGCCGACGAATTGCAGTTGCCGGTTTGCCCACTTACCATCAATGGCAGTTTCGAGGTCAAGCCCCGCATGAAGGATATCTATTGGGCATTCTGGCATCCGCTGAAGCTCACTATCCATGAACCGATTGAGCCGATGGGCAAGGGTCCTGAGAATATCAAGAACCAGATGACCAAGAGCTATGATGCCATCATGAGTGGACTGGTGAAGGAATATCAGGGATTCGTGGAGAATCCTGACCAGTAATTCAAATAAATATTGTATCTTTGCAGTATCATATTAAATTAGAACATTATGAGTGACAGTATTGTAATCATTCCTACATACAACGAAAAGGAAAATATAGAGAAAATCATCCGTGCCGTTTTTGGCCTGGAGAAGAAATTCGACATCCTTGTTATCGATGATGGTAGTCCGGACGGAACAGCAGACATCGTTAAGAAGCTGATGGCCGATGAGTTTGCCGACCGTCTCCATATCCTGGAGCGTTCGGGTAAGCTGGGTTTGGGCACAGCCTATATCATGGGCTTCAAATGGTCGCTGAAGCAGGGTTATGACTTCATCTTCGAGATGGATGCCGACTTCAGCCACGATCCTAATGATCTGCCTCGCCTCTATGCGGCTACCAACGATGAGGGCTACGATGTAGCCATCGGTTCCCGTTATGTTTCGGGAGTCAACGTGGTGAACTGGCCTATCGGTCGCGTATTGATGAGCTATTTCGCTTCCAAGTACGTGCGTTTCGTTACCGGTTTCAAGGTACATGATACCACAGCAGGATTCGTCTGCTATCGCCGCAAGGTATTGGAGACTATCAATCTTGATGCCATCCGCTTCAAGGGCTATGGTTTCCAGATAGAGATGAAGTTTACTTCCTATAAGATTGGTTTCAAGATCAAGGAGGTGCCGGTTATCTTTGTGAATCGCCGTGAGGGAGTGAGCAAGATGAGTGGCGGTATCTTCGGAGAGGCTTTCTTCGGTGTGATGAGACTGCGTCTCGATGGATGGTTCAAGAAATATCCGAAATTGAAGTAAAAGTGACATTACAGGAAATTGCAAAACTATACGGGCGTTCGCCACAGGCGAATGCCCTCTTTGATTTATTGAAGAAGAAGTCGGTTCATTCTGTCTTTCTTCAGGGATTGGTGTGC
>ENA-OVAL01000309-OVAL01000309.1-human-gut-metagenome-genome-assembly--contig:-NODE-309-length-11935-cov-3.624242_pt1 | contig 11935 bp, 9 predicted proteins | sample MGYA00242095_ERZ508980 | MGnify/ENA primary metagenome ERZ508980 (study PRJEB26280, sample SAMEA2531411) | human gut metagenome | biome: human gut; feature: human-associated habitat; material: faeces... | reverse complement strand
ATACCAGCGTAAATCCGGTTACTGTTATGGTTAAGATCGTTCTTTACTTTATTGTAATCGGAATTTTATTCTTCCTGGTATCAAAATGCAAACCATTAATTGAAAGCGAAGGTCAGAAAAGACGTGTTACTGTATTTGCACTGGCATTCTGCTTCCTGTTATCCTATGTATCTGAAAAATTCTTCGGCATTGCAGATATTACAGGTGCATATTTCGCAGGACTGATGCTTTGCAGCATGAAGAACGGTGAATATGTAAAAGACAGAATCAACTTCCCGTCTTACTTATTCTTCTCACCGGTATTCTTCGCAAGTATCGGTATTAAGACATCCTTAGACGGAATGACAGGTTCTATGGTAGGATTTACCATTATCCTTTTAGTTATTGCTTTACTGACCAAGGTGGTTGGATGCGGACTGGGCGCAAAGTTCTGCCGCTATACAAATAAAGAAGCATTACAGATTGGTGTCGGAATGATTTCCCGTGGTGAGGTTGCGTTAATTGTTGCCCAGAAGGGATATCAGTGCGGCATGTTAGATGATAGATTCTTCGCACCAATCGTACTGGTAGTAATCGTGACAACATTGATTACCCCGATTCTGCTGAAGCTGGTAATGCATGATAAACAGTCTGAACAGCCGGCAGCATAAAAGTCAGATAGCGCAGTAAAATAAAATCCTGCAGACCAAAAATAAATGTAAGTTTGTTACATTTGCGTCCGCAGGATTTTCTTGTAATTGCGCATAGCTATTGATTTTATTATTATTTGCAGCTTGCTATTTAGTATTTGCTATTTAGATAAACGTTTGTGTAGTCTGCCAAAGCAGGGATGCTTATCGGGGCTGTTAGTAGTATCTGGAATTTGTTCTTTATCTGGCAACGCTGGTACAGGGATGTACCAGCGAGGTGCATAGGAACAGGGATGTGACTTTGCACCGGTTGCCGGAACAGAGACAACGAAAAAACAAATTCCAGATACTACTTACACCCTGATACCGCATCCCGTCTTGGCAGACTACACAGACGCCATTCAAAAAGATAAATTATAAAATGTAAAGAACTATCGAAAGAAAAGAAAGAGGACAAAACGTGGAACAAAAGAAAACTCTTGGACAATTGTTTGTACCAATCTGCCTGGAAACATTATGTTATATGCTTTCCGGCATGGTGGATACACTGATGCTTTCATCTGTGGGAGATGCAGCAGTCGGTGCTGTTGGAACAGCCAATACCTATATAGGTATTTTTATCATTATGTTTTCTGTTATTTCAGCCGGAATGATTGCGGTTATGACGCAGTATATCGGTGCCGGAAAAGAGGGGATTGCATATCAGGCAAGACAGCTTGGCATGTTATTTAACGCTATTGTAGGAGCAATTCTTGCGGTATTTTTGTTCTTCCAGTCAGGAATGATATTATCAGCGGTTGGTGTGGCAGATTCTCTGATGGAGTATGCAAAAACATATCTTAGGATTGTGGGAGGCGGATGTATTTTAAACGCACTGATTCCGATTTTCTCCAGCTACTTAAGAGCGTTTGGATATACTAGACAGCCTCTTGTGGCAACGGTATCTGCCAACATTTTAAATCTTATCTTAAATGCAGTATTCCTTTTTGGGTTCCACTATGGAGTAGCAGGAGTTGCTGCAGCAACAGTAATTTCAAGGCTATTGAATCTTGGCCTGGTAATCTGCTTCGGACATTATTATATTCATGCGAAGGAGAAGAAGGAGAGGCTTAAGAACCGTGTGGTATTCGGACAGATTGTCAAGGTCGGACTGCCTTCTGCCTTGGAAACAGCACTATATAATGTGGCAATGACTTTGATTATCCGTTTCTTAAATCAGATGGATGCCAATGGAATGAACGTAACAGCCCGTTCCTATGCCATGCAGATTACAAATTTTTCTTACTGCGTAGGTGCAGCGTTAGCCCAGGCAAATGCAATTATGGTCGGCTGGCGGATTGGTGCACAGGATTATGAAGCCTGTGATAAAGGAACCAGAAAAGCAGCAGTTGTAGGTGTAATTGTTGCGACGATACTGGAGAGCATCTTTGCGTTATCGTCCCACTGGCTGATACGGATGTTTACGGCTGATCCACAGATGGTATCTCTGGTTGGAAAGCTGCTGGCTATCGATATTATCCTTGAAATTGGACGGGTGACTAATCTGGTATACGGAAATGCTTTAAAGACCAGTGGCGATGCGGTATTTACTACAGTAATTGCTGCGATATTCATGTACCTGTGTGCGGTGGGGGGAACTTATTTCTTCGGAATTCATCTTGGATTGCTGGTTTGTGGAGCATATATCGGTATGGCAATGGATGAATGTGTCCGGGCAGTGGGAATGATTTTACGGTGGCGGAGCGGAAAATGGAAACAGAAGGTATTGATAAAAGAAAACGCCTAGTATAAAATAAGAGAAAAATTGAAAGTAAGGAGCGGAAGCATGGCAGATACTGAGATTAATCTGGCACAATTAAAAGAATATAAGGCTGGGGAATACCAGTTAATTGATATCAGAAATGAGGATGCCTTCCGCTATGGAAGTATCAGGGGAGCAGTCAATCTGCCGGAGCAGGAGATCCTTTTGAGAAAAGAGGAACTATCGGCGGACAAGCGTCTGATACTATTTTGTGCCAAAGGAATCAACAGTATCGGAGTAGCGGAAAGACTAAGGGAAGAAGGTTTTGATGCAGTCAGCTTAGAGGGCGGTTATGGCGCATATCTGATGGACAGTTTCCAGAAGAAAACATCAGAGAAAGAGGAACGCTGTCAGGAAATCGAGAAGAGCATCCGCAAGAAATTTCATAAAGCAATCTTTAGTAAATTTGCGAAAGCAATCAATGAATATGAGTTGTTGCAGCCGGGAGACAAAGTGGCAGTATGTATTTCCGGTGGTAAAGACTCCATGCTGATGGCAAAGCTCTTTCAGGAATTGCAGCGGCATAATAAATTCCAATTTGAACTGGTATTCTTAGTGATGGATCCGGGATACAGTGAGATGAACCGTAAAGTGATTGAACGGAATGCAGAGCTGATGCAGATTCCGATTACGGTATTTGAAACACAGATTTTTGATGCGGTATATGAGATTGAAAATTCTCCGTGCTATCTGTGTGCGAGAATGCGCCGCGGTTATTTATATAGTAAGGCAAAGGAATTAGGCTGTAATAAGATTGCACTGGGACATCATTATGATGATGTCATTGAGACTATTTTAATGGGAATGCTCTATGGTGCACAGGTACAGACCATGATGCCGAAGCTTCACAGCACGAATTTTGAAGGAATGGAATTGATTCGTCCGATGTATTTAATCCGGGAGGATGATATCAAGCACTGGAGAGATTATAATGATTTGCATTTTATCCAGTGTGCCTGCCATTTTACCGATACCTGTACCACCTGTGACCCGGATGGACGTACCGTATCAAAACGGATGGAAATCAAACAGCTGATTGCCAGATTAAAAGAAGTGAATCCATATGTGGAAAATAATATCTTCCGCAGTGTGGAAAATGTAAATTTAAGTACCATTATCGCTTATAAGAAAGATGGGGTAAAACATTCTTTTTTAGAAAACTATGTGAATGGAGCGGATGAGTAACATGCAAAAAGTTTCCGATACGGAAGCTGTAGTTGTTAAAACAGAGACTTTCAAAAAGGTAAAGAACCCAAAAGGAGCATAAAACCATGGGGAAAGAAGTAAAGACTAATGCCATGCGGATTTTAGACCGGCATAAAGTGGCATATGAAATCTTAAATTATGAATGTGATGAATTTATTGACGGACTGCATACGGCAGAGCTTACCGGAGCACCGGTGGAGCAGACGTATAAGACACTGGTCATGCAGGGAAAAAGCAAGGCATATTATGTCTTTGTGGTACAGATTGCAGAAGAGGTGGATTTAAAGGCGGCAGCAAGAGCGGCCGGCGAGAAATCCGTAGAAATGATTCATGTAAAAGATATTACAAAGATTACCGGTTATGTAAGAGGCGGCTGCAGTCCCCTTGGAATGAAGAAACAGTTTCCGACCATTTTAGATAAAAGTATGGAACAGTTTGATAAAATCTATATCAGTGGCGGAAGAATCGGCACATCCATGGCGTTATCTCCGGCAGACTTAGCAGCAGTAACCGGAGCAGTCTATGCAGATATTACTGCAAAATAAATGAAAGAAATGAAATAAAAAAAGTAAGTGGAAGGAGCGTATTTATTATGAGGGAAACATTAAAGAGAATCAAAGCAGATGTTATATTATCCGCCATTCTTTGTGTGGCACTGGGAGTTATTCTTATGATATGGCCTGCACAGGTAACAAAGGTACTTTGCTATATTTTAGCAGCTATTTTATGCGTGATGGGAATCGGACATATTATTTCTTATATGAGAAATAAACTCGAAAGCAGGCTGGGACTGGCAACCGGAATTGCACTGGTTATTTTGGGGGTATGGATTCTGGTACAGCCATTGAACTTTGCAAAAATATTCCCGGTAGTAATCGGAGTTGTATTGCTGATGCATGGTCTGGAAGACTTACGGATGACCATCGAAGCAAAGCAGAATGGTGACACAGCATGGGGAATCCTGCTTTTGATTACAATTCTTAATTTTGCATTCGGCGTATTATTAATCTGGAAAGCCATCGAGATGGTACAGATTGCTATGGTAATCGTAGGAATTGCACTGATTTATGACGGACTGAGTGATTTGTTTGTAGTATATCGTGTGGCAGGTGCTGTCAAAGCGGCAAAACAGGCGGCAGAAGCCATTGATGTAGAAGCAGTAGAAGAAGATTCAGAAGAAAATGAATAATTTAGAAGCATAATCAGGAGGCGTATTATCAATGCGGCAGATGGAGTTTAAAATGGAGAGAACCGGGTTACTGGAAGTAGGGGATGTGTTACCGGTGACAGAGAGTAAGCTGCCGACTTCCTATTACTATACACTTGGAAATGCATTTGCAATGTCAGCAAATTATACCTTCCGGGAACGCCTGAAGTCTACCGAAGGGACGGTAGTGGACGTAAAGGAAACACCGAAGGGCTTTTTTGTGACGGTAGAATTTGATGAGTAAAAAAGTTGTAATCGCAGATAAAATGTTATAGAATAGGCGTGTGGGGTAACAAAAGACAAAGAGGAGCAATTTAGATGCGTTATCTACCAATAAAAAAGGTGGAAGCCGGAATGGCACTGGCTCAGGACATATTAGACGGTCAGGGAGTCATGCTTTTAGGCAGACATCAGATTTTGAATCAGGAACAGATAGAGAATCTGGATAAGATGGGTTATCCGGGTCTTTATATTGATGATAAGTTTTCCGAAGAAATAGAGATTGCCGAAGTAATTAAGCCGTCTATTCACTCAAAGAGCCTGGAAATAGTACATCATCTGTTTGTTGACCGCATGGAAGAGGAAGATGTCAGTGAACAGGAATGGCAGATCCGGGAAGCTGTCATGCAGGTGGTGGACAGTCTTCTGGAAAATGAAGAAGTAATGTATAACATGATGAGCCTTAAGAATTATGATGATTATACTTATTTTCATTCTGTAAATGTGGGAATTTTATCCGCAGTAATCGGAGCACATTATGGAATGGATGAGTATGAGCTCCGCATTCTTACTACCGCTGCGTTACTTCATGATATTGGGAAAAAATTCTTAGAGATAGATATATTAAATGCACGTCGTGCACTGACCGAGGAAGAAAGAAGAATCGTATTACAGCATCCGAAGTTAGGATATGAGTTCCTGAGGGATAATTTTGATTTTGCACCGGAAGTATATCTTGGTGTATTAGAACATCATGAATGCTATAATGGCGAAGGTTATCCGATGCGCAAATCCGGTGATGAAATCAGTATTTATGGAAGAATTATCAAGCTGGCAGATGTGTATGATGCCATGATTTCAAAACGGCCATACCGTAATCCGATGCCGCCGGCAGATGTCATTGAATATATAATGGCAATGAACGGTTCGGAGTTTGATCCGAAGCTGGTGGAAGTATTTTTACGCTGGGTGGCTGTCTATCCGGCAGGCTGTGAAGTGGAACTTTCTGATGGCAGAATGGCAGTAGTAAAGCATAATTATCAGGGATTTGTGCTTCGTCCCATTGTAAAAGTCTGTGATACAGGAGAAATCATAGACCTTAAGAATGATAAGGAAGCAAGAAGTATCACCATAGTGCGACTGGTCGTTTAGACGGCTGTTTGATAGGAAGATGAGAGGAAGTTATGACAAATCAGGGAAGGAACGCAATCGATACACTGCTTGCGGAGAGCCTAAAAGAGCTGACAATCAAGCAACCTATAGAAAAGATTACAATCAAGGAGATAACTGATAAAGCGGGAGTTATCCGTCCGACCTTTTATAATCATTTTCAGGATAAGTATGAACTGTTAGAGTGGATTATCCGGACTGAATTATTAGAGCCGGTAAAGCCGTTGATTCAGAATGGAATGATTGATCAGGCGTTGATTATTATATTTGCGGGTATTGAAAAAGAAAAAGATTTCTATACCAAAGCAAGCCGCTTAGAGGGACAGAACTCTTTTGAAGATATTGTAAAGGAATGTATTACGGGAACATTGATAGAAGTATTGGAAGAGAAGAATCTGGATAAGAAGATTCCGTCGCCATGGCTTACAAAAGAGCGGATTGCCCGGTATCATGCCCAGTCCTTATGTTTTCTGGTAATTACCTGGATAAAAAGTGGAATGTCTATGCCTGCAAAAGAGATGTCGGATATTTATAATTATATGATTCGCAATTCTATCGCAGATATTATAGGCGATAATTAATATACAAATTGGCAGATATGTATAGCAACTGTTACAGATTCAACAATTTGTATATTGGATTGATACAGCCAAAAAAGATTGCATATGTTCGGATGCAGTCTTTTTTTTTATACTCTTACCTAGAAAAACATGAAAAAGAAAGAGATGGTAAAGAGATGATTAAATTTGGAAAGGGCGTCGTAAAGCACAGAGTCCTGATACTCATTATCAGTTTTGCTTTACTGATTCCAGCAGCATTTGGTTACTTTAACACAAGGGTTAACTATGATATCCTTTCCTATCTGCCAGATGAATTAGAGTCCATGAAAGGACAGGATATTCTGGTAGATGAGTTCGGTACAGGAGCATTTTCCCTATGTGTCATTGAAGGTATGGAAGATAAAGATATCTCCACCCTTCGGGAACAGATTGCAGATGTAGACCATGTTAAATCTGTTATATGGTATGATTCACTGGCAGACTTATCCGTACCAATGGACGTATTGCCGGATGAAATTTATGACATATTCAACAATGATGAATCGGACAGCACGCTGATGGCGGGTTTGTTTGATACTTCCATGTCAGCAGATGAGACAATGGATGCCATTGAAGAGATTCGTGGAATCACAACAAAACAGTGTTACTTAAGTGGTATGTCAGCAGTTGTAACAGACATTAAGGATCTGACCAACAAAGAGGTTCCGTTTTATGTATTGATTGCAGTATTGTTATCTGTTCTGGTACTTTCCCTGACAATGGATTCCGCAATCATTCCGTTGTTCTTCTTATTAAGTATCGGAATGGCAATCGTATATAATCTGGGAAGTAACGTAATAAAAGGAGAAATTTCCTATGTAACGCAGGCATTGGCGGCAGTCTTACAGCTTGGTGTTACCATGGACTACTCCATTTTCCTATGGCACAGTTATCAGGAGAATCAGGAACGATTCCCGGGAGATAAGAATCGTGCCATGGCACATGCAATTTCAAATACCATTACTTCTGTAGTCGGAAGTTCCATTACTACAGTAGCCGGATTTATTGCATTATGCTTCATGAGCTTTACCCTGGGACTTGACCTTGGTGTGGTAATGGCTAAGGGTGTTATCTTCGGTGTAATCGCCTGCGTAACCATCCTTCCATCCCTGATTCTGGTATTTGATAAGGCAATTGAGAAAACCAAACACCGTGTTATTCTGCCGGACCTTGGAAATATTGCAAACTGGATTACCAGCCATTATTACATATTCATTATTTTATTCCTGGTAATCTTAGGGCCTGCAATCTGGGGTTATAACAATACGAACGTATATTATGATCTGGCTGGTACATTGCCGGATTCACTGGAAAGTATTGCAGCAAATAACAAGCTGGAAGAAAATTTTGATATGGGTGCTACCCACATTGTTTTAGTAGACAGCAGCTTAGAGCCAAAGACCATATCGAAGATGATTGATGAAATCGATGATGTGGATGGTGTAAAGGCAACACTTGGTCTGGATGCAATCGTCGGACCGGCAATTCCAAGAGATGTCATCCCGGATTCTATCCGTGGCGAGCTGGAAAATGAAAATTATGAACTGCTGCTGATTACTTCCGAGTATAAAGTAGCATCAGATGAAGTAAATGCACAGTGTGATGCCATCAGCGGCATTATTAAGAACTATGATGAAAATGGCATGTTAATTGGTGAAGCACCATGTACGCAGGATCTGATTACCACGACAGACCATGACTTCAAAGTCGTAAGTGCAGTATCTATCGGAGCAATTTTCGTAATCATCGCAGTTGTATTTAAATCTATATCACTGCCGATTATCCTGGTAGCTGCAATTTACTTTGCAATCTTTATCAACATGGGTATTCCGGCATACACCGGTACACAGCTTCCGTTTATCGCATCCATCGTAATCGGAACCATTCAGCTGGGTGCAACGGTTGACTATGCAATCCTGATGACCAATAAATATAAAAAAGCAAGATATAAGGGAGCCGAGAAGAAGGAAGCAATTACAAGTGCCCTGCAGAGCTCCATCCAGTCCATTATCGTATCCGCATTAAGTTTCTTCGCAGCAACCTTTGGTGTAGGACTTTATTCTGATATCGATATGATTAGTTCCTTATGTACATTGATGGCAAGAGGTGCACTGATTAGTATGTTGGTTGTAATCTTTGTACTACCTTCATTGTTTATGATATTTGATAAAGTAATCTGCGTAACCAGTGCTGGTTTCCGCAACAAGAACAAAACGGTATAGATTAAGAAGGAGGACATAACAATGAAATTTTCAGAATTAAAGAATAAATTCAAAAATAAATATGCGATTCGTGTAATCGCAGGTGTGCTGATGGTGGCAATGCTTGGAACCAGTTATGGCGTATGGCAGGTAAATGCAGCAAAGCCATCTACCGAAAGCGTATCAGAGGAGACTACTGAGAAAGAAGCTTCTACGGAGGATACAGATGCAGAAAATGCAGACGCAGAAGAAACCAAATCGGAATTAAAAGACCAGCTGGGAAATCTTCTGAATTCCGATAAGGAAACAGAAGAAACCGGAAAAGATGAAACAGTATATATGATTGCAGATGCAGATGGTACCGTAAATAAAACCATCGTAAGTGACTGGTTAAAGAATAAAGAGAATGCAGATACTTTGGAGGACGCATCTGATTTAAAGGATATCAAGAATGTAAAAGGCGATGAGACCTTCAAACAGGATGGAGATAAAGTAACCTGGGATGCACAGGGAAATGATATCTTCTATCAGGGTACTACGGATAAAGAAGCTCCGATTACCCAGAAAATTACTTACTATCTGGATGGAAAAGAAATTGCTCCAAAGGATTTAGCCGGAAAGAGCGGAAAAGTTACCATGCGTTTTGAATTTACCAATAATGAGAAGACAACAAAGACTATCGATGGCAAATCCACAGATGTCTATGTTCCGTTCTCTGTTGTAACCGGAATGGTATTAAATGATAACTTCACGAATGTAGAAGTTACCAATGGAAAAGTAATTTCTGATGGAAAAAACAATATTGTGGTAGGAATCACAATGCCAGGTTTAAAAGAAAGCCTTGGTATTGATGATGCTGACCTTGGTGATGATGTCCAGTTCCCGGATTATGTAGAAGTAACTGCAGATGTAGAAGATTTCTCACTGGACATGACAGTATCCATGGCATCCAGCAACCTTCTTTCTGAAATGAATGTAAATGGAGATATTGACTTATCTGTATTATCCGATACAATAGATGAGATGACTGATGCATCTGACCAGTTGGTAGATGGCAGCAGCGAGTTATCCGACGGACTGAAAACATTACAGAGCAGTCTTGGAGAATTTAAAGCTGGTGTTGGAACAGCACAGTCTGGTGTGAAAGATTATACTTCTGGTGCATCTGCAGTAGCAGATGGTGCAAATACCTTAAACTCCGGCATTGCAAAGCTTGCAGAAAGTGCTCCGGCACTGACAAGTGGTGTATCTGCATTAAAGACTGGTGTGCAGCAGGCAGGAGCCGGTGCAACACAGATTAATGGTGGAGTTGCCCAGCTGGTAGATGGAATCGGAACCTTGAAATCTACTGTAAATGGCAGTCTTGCAGGAATGGATGCTTATGCATCTTCAGCAGATGCACAGGCAGCATTTACTTCCGCATTGACTGATTATACCAGTGCAGCAGTAAATTATCTTGCAGTATTACAGCAGTTACAGACCCCGGGAAGTACATTAAACGGTGCCTATTCACAGGTAGTAGCAGCAACCGGTGGCGGATTACAGGCGGTTAATGCAGATGCTAATATTTATATGCTGGATGATACAACCAATGCAACACTTTTAGCAGTAACTACCCAGGCAGGCAGTGCGGTTGATTTCAATAGCTTAAGCACAGCTTATGCAGCCCAGTTACAGAATATTTCAGCAGTTGCAACCAAGCTTGGAACTACAGGTGGTGCACAGGCACTGGCTCAGGTACAGGCAGGACTTGCACAGTTTGATGATACACAGCTTGCAACCTTAAAGACTGGAGCAGCATCCTTAGATGCAGGCCTGAATGGTGACGATGGAATTGTAGCAGGTGTTAATACATTAGACAGCTCTGTAAATGGCGCACTTTCACAGGGAATTACAGATTTGACCAATGGTGCAAAACAGCTGGCAGACGGAGCAAATACCTTAGTTGCAAATAATGACAAACTGAATGCAGGAATGACTTCTTTGAAGAGTGCAACAGACCTTCTGATAAATGGTGTAGACCAGTTAGAGGATGGCTCTGAGACACTGGCAGATGGAATGGCACAGTTTGATGAGCAGGCAATTGAGAAACTTGCGGATGCTTACAACGGAGATTTGAAAGAGCTCTTGGATAAAGTAGATGCAGTGCTGGATGCCGGAAATGAATATAACACATTTACCAGAACAGCAGATGGTGTCAAAGGAAATGTAAAATTTATTTGGGAAACTGCTTCCATTAAGGCAGAGGATTAAGTATAATAATTTTAAGAGAAAGGAGGACGGAAGATGAACTGGATAGAAACATTAATAATTGTATGCGGACTTTCCATGGATGTATTTGCTTCAGTAGAATGTCAGGGAGCAATGTTAGCTAAGATTCGTACCAAACAGCTTGTGCTGGTGACATTACTGGTATCCGTATGGCAGGTAATTGTTTTATATCTTGGAAATCTTGGAGCCGACCTCCTGTGTAAATATGATATTAAAGAATCACAGGTTATATTAGGTGAAGTGATTTCAGTGGCAGTATTCCTGTGTCTGGGAATCCGGCTTTTGATTAAAGCCTGGAAGAATGACCGGATTGATGAACGCCGGGAAGAGAATCTTGGCGTACATAAATTCGTACGGATTTGTGCTGTAACATCATTTTATACATTCCTGACCGGTGCAGCATTTGGCTTTCTGGGAACAAGCCTACTGTCATTAATACTGGTTGGAATCATACTTACTGTTGTCTGTGTAGTCGGTGGTGCTTATGTTGGATATCATTTCGGCTATGAACAGAAGACAAAGGTATATCTGATTGGAGGAATTCTTCTTCTGGTTGGCGGAGTAGATGTAATAATAAGGTTTATATTATAAATATAAGGGCGTGAAAATACCGCCGGCAGCTGCGTTTGGGA
>ENA-OVAL01000307-OVAL01000307.1-human-gut-metagenome-genome-assembly--contig:-NODE-307-length-11958-cov-3.349912_pt1 | contig 11958 bp, 7 predicted proteins | sample MGYA00242095_ERZ508980 | MGnify/ENA primary metagenome ERZ508980 (study PRJEB26280, sample SAMEA2531411) | human gut metagenome | biome: human gut; feature: human-associated habitat; material: faeces... | reverse complement strand
TTATATCTAGTAACATCCATGATAACAATGCTGACGCCGATGCAATAGCTGATGTCATAAATGCATGCGCCGCAAGTCCGTCTGCTTTCAAGGCACTTCCTGCATTAAATCCAAACCAGCCAAACCATAAAAGGGATGCTCCCAATACAACAAACGGAATATTATGAATACGATAAGTAACCTGCTCATAGCCACGTCTTCTTCCAAGTATGATTGCCAGAACCAGCGCGCTGATTCCGGAACTGATATGTACCACATCTCCTCCTGCGAAGTCAACAGAGCCAATGGCTGCTAAAAGTCCGCCTTCTCCCCAGACCATATGTGCCAGTGGATAATATACAACAAAGGACCATAATGTCACAAAGAGAAACAGTGCCTTAAACTTCATTCTTCCTACTAAGGAACCGGTAATCAGTGCCGGTGTAATCATGGCAAACATCATCTGGAATGCACAGAATACAAGATGTGGAATGGTATCTGCATAAGGTCCTGTCTCCCAGCCTACACCATTCAAGGCTATCCAACGGAAATCTCCGATGATACCTCCGTGATTGCCACCAAATGCAAGGGAATAACCAAACAGTGTCCAAAGCACTACCGACAATCCCATGATTGCCACACATGCCATCATCGTGTTACATACATTCTTTCTTCGTACAAGACCTCCATAGAAAAATGCAAGTCCCGGTGTCATAAAAAACACAAGTGCTGTTGCAATCAGCATAAAGGCTGTATCTCCAGTATTCATATCTAATCCTCCTTCTTTTCACTTGAGAAACTCTTTATGCGAGTAGCGCACGGAGCAAAGCATGTGCCTTGGCACATTCTCGTGCCTGCGGCGGTCGCTTGCGATATCTGCCTTATACGCCGCAGTGTGCATCCTCGCGGAGCGTTTTTTACTTTACAGGAAAACAATTTCCTGTAAAGTAAAAAAAGATGCCAAAAACACGTTTTCGTGTTTTTGACATCTTCGTCTACAGCTAGGACTATAGCACTTTTCTATCCCTATTGCAAGGGCATTTTTTAATCAATTAATTATTTTTTGTTCTTTTGCTAGTTTTTTTGTGATGTTTCCGGCTGTTTTCTCACCCAAAAGGATACTTTATTTCATCCATTTATCTGCCTCTTCTTTCAGCCAGGAGTACCATGCTTCCATTCCCTCTCCGGTCTTTGCGGAGATTGGGAATATCTTAAGATTCGGATTCCGTTTCCATGCATACTCCTTTACCTTATCCATATCAAAGTCAAAATATGGCAGCACATCAATTTTATTGATAATAAGTGCATCGCATACGGTAAAGATTAATGGATATTTCAATGGCTTGTCGTGTCCTTCCGGTACGGACAAAATCATTGCATTCTTCACTGCTCCGGTATCAAATTCTGCCGGGCAGACAAGGTTTCCTACATTTTCAAGGATAGCAATATCTACATCCTCCGTGCCAAGCTCCTTCAAGCCCTGTCTGGTCATGTCTGCATCCAGATGGCACATACCGCCGGTATGAAGCTGCACAACCTTTGCCTTTGTCTTATCAGCAATCGTCCATGCATCTACATCGGAATCAATATCCGCTTCCATGACTCCTACCCGGTAGTCCTTTAACAGCTCATTGACCGTTGGCACCAGGGTAGAAGTCTTGCCACTTCCCGGTGAAGACATCAGATTTAAGAGAAATGTTTTCTCTCCCTTTAACTGTTCTCTTAAACTGGCAGCATCCTTATCATTATTTTCAAATATACTTCTTTTTACTTCAATTACTTTCATTTCCAGTTCCTCAATTATATCTTATTTTACATCTGCTCTTGCCAGTGCATCTTTATAATACTTGAAGTCTGTAAATACTTCGTTGGTATACGGATTCTTCTTATTCTTTACAGATTTGTAAATGATGTATCCTAATGCAATGGCATTTACAATCAGTGCCAGTGCGCTGACGATGGTCATTGCGGTCGGATCTGCATTGTTCGAAGTTCCTGCTACAATGCCATTTACCGTTCCGTCTGCATACTGTCTGGAAATGGTTGCCCATGGATAATAGGTTGTTCCATCGGCAGCAGTCTCCTGAAACAGTGGAAAAATCTGTGCAAACATACACCAGATTGCCAGTGTATTTGCACGGTTCATAATCCAGCCACCCTTGTTCCAGATTAATGCTGCAATAGTAGGTGCCAAAAGCAGTGCTACACCACAGAACCAGGAGTGGGTTGGCAGACAATTGTAGGTATAAGCAAAGTTCCAGATATCATATACTACAATGTAAACCCAGATCATATCCGGCCAGATCATATCTTTCTTGTCTTTGGAGGAATATACTTTCCACCAACCTGTCATGCAAAGGATATTTAAGATTCCTGCGATTCCGTTCATTACGTTGTGCCAGCCACCATAGAGCCATACATCTTCGGAAGATAACCACCAGGAATACCAGCCGTTGATTGCAGATTCGAAATCGCTGGCTACTGCAATCAAAATATTAATTGCTACAATTACAAATGGGAATGCGCGGAACCACTGTTTCTTTCCAATGCCCCATTCATACTTAATCATCATAAAGCCGATACATCCGGCAAGTGCTGCATACAGTTTCGCATAATGGAACCAGCCATTCATATAAAGATGTGTCTGGTTATTTACTGCCCAGTCGATTCCCTGTCCGGCACATACTGCAATTACGATAAAATATACGGTAAGTGCAAGTGGAATTATACCGAACATAACAAGACCACCAAATTTGGTTCTTCTGGCGAACTCATTTAATAAAATAAGTCCGGCTAAGACCGCCAGCATGGCAATCCATTGATAAACTGCATTTCCTCCATAAACATGAAACAACATTTTTAACCCCTTCTTTCTTTTGTAATACTTTTATTCAGAAAATCTGCCTCAACAGGCTTCCATTTCTTTGATACTGCATTCATTTCCCGTCAGCAGATAAGTCTCATCACTCTGACAATACGGACATTGTCTGCCATATTTTACTGTTGGATAAGTCTTTTTGCAATGTTCACACATGGTTACTGCCGGAAGCGTCTCGATACGCAGTTCCGATTCCGATAACAGGTCTGATTTCTTCCGGTAATAATCCCAGCAGTCTAAAAGGTATTCCGGGACAATTCCGCTGACTTCCCCGATTTCCAGAGTAACAGAGCCTATCTTCGTTACTTCATTTTCTTCTGCTACTTCCTTTAATGTTTTGGAAATATGAATAATAATTCCCAATTCATGCATATGCTTCACATCCTGCTTTACTATTTCTTCTTGCCTTTGAATTTAATCTTTATCTCACGCTTTAACATATATGGGAAGATTGCCTTTAACTTATCTTCTGATTTTACCATGCGGCTTGCATCCGGCAGATCACGGCTTAAGTGGATGGCATCAAATTCACATTTTGTTGTACAGATTCCGCAGCCGATACACTTATTCGGGTCAACAACGGTAGCTCCACAGCCCAGGCAGCGGTTTGCTTCCTTCTGTACCTGTTCCTCAGTAAAGGTGCTCCGCAAATCACGGAAGGTATGTTTTGCATCTCCAGCCTTATGTCCCGGCACCTGACGTTTTGCATTGTCAAAGGTCTCAACTTTAATATTGTCTTTATCCAGCTCAATGAACTGTCTTCTGTTACGGCCCAAAGTAAGGCTCTGTCCTTCATGAACAAAGCGGTGTATAGATACACAGCCTTCTTTTCCTGCTGCAATGGCATCAATGGCAAATCTTGGTCCGGTATAGTTATCTCCACCGGTAAAAATATCCGGTTCTCCGGTCTGATATGTTACCGGGTCTGCCTTTAAGGTTCCGTTCGGATTAAATTCCACTCTGGTTCCTTCTAATAAAGCCCCCCACTTAATGGACTGTCCAATGGATAATAATACCTGGTCACAAGGAACGGTTAATAATTCTTCTTCGTCATATTTTGGTGAAAACCGTTTATTCTCATCCAGTACAGAGATACATTTTTTGAATACCACTGCGGTTACTTTGCCATTCTCGGTAAGGATTTCCTTTGGTCCCCAGGAATTATTTACCACAATGCCCTCTTCTTCTGCCTCTGCCACCTCATCATCGGCTGCCGGCATAATATCTCTTGATTCCAGACAGAACATGGATACATCGGAAGATCCGGTACGAAGTGCGGTTCTTGCAACGTCTACTGCTACATTTCCTCCACCGATTACTACGGTCTTGCCGGATAATTTCACGCCTTCTTCATTTAAATTGACACGACGCAAGAAGTCTACTCCGGTTTCTACGCCTACGGCGTCTTCTCCCGGTACTCCGGTCATACGTCCACCCTGTGCACCAATTGCTATGTAAAATGCTTTATACCCCTGTTCACGCAGCTGTGCTATTGTGATGTCCTCGCCAACTTCTACGCCGCACCTGAATTCTACCCCCATCTCGCGCAGCACATCGATTTCTGCATTTATTACATCTTTTTCCAGACGGAAAGATGGAATACCATTCATCAGCATACCACCCGGTCTTTTTTCTTTTTCAAATACAGTTACCGGATATCCCATCTTCTTTAAATAAAAGGCTGCTGACATTCCTGCCGGACCTGCCCCGATTACCGCTACCTTCTCCTCAAAAGGCTTGCCGGAATAATTTAACATTGGCGGAATATAGCGTTTTTCAGCATGAAGTTCCTGTTCCGCAATAAATTTCTTGATTTCATCAATAGCAACTGCCTGGTCAATGGTTCCCCTGGTACATGCATCTTCGCAGCGGCGGTTACAGATTGCACCACAGACTGCCGGGAACGGATTCTCCGTCTTAATCAGCTTTAATGCATCCAGATATCTTCCCTGGGATGCCATCTTAATATAGCCCTGTACCGGAAGATGTGCCGGACATGCTGTCTTACATGGTGCAGTACCGGTATCATAGCAGTTAATCTGGTTATCATCCTTATAATTCGGATTCCATTTCTCCGGTCCCCACTTGGTGGTATCCGGAAGTTCCTGCTGTGGATAAGTGATATGTCCGCCATCTCTGGTACATAGTTTCTGTCCGAGCTTTGCTGCACCAGCCGGACAGTACTCTACACATCTTCCGCAGGCTACACATTTCTCCGGCTCTACACTGGCACGGTATGCGGAGCGTGACATATTTGGTGTGTTGAAAAGCTGGGATGTACGCAATGCATTACATACACCGACTGCACAGTTACAGATTGCAAAGATTTTATCTTCTCCATCAATGTTCGTAATCTGATGGACATAGCCATTATCCTCTGCTCGCTGCAGAATCTCCATTACTTCATCATAATCAATGTAACGGCCCTTTCCAGTCTCTACACAGTAATCTGCCATATCACCGACACCAATACATAAATCATCCTCTAAGTCTCCGGTTCCCTCCCCACGGATTCGCTGTTGCCGTCTGCAGGAACATGCGCCAACGGAATATTTATCATATTTATTGAGCCAGTGGGAAATATGCTCCACGCTTGCCGACTGCTGGTTTGCCGGGATTGCTTTCTCTACCGGAATAACATGCATTCCGATTCCTGCTCCACCCAGCGGAACCATCGGTGTTACTTTCTCCAGCGGAAGTTTTGACATCTGTTCAAAGAAATCTGCAATCTCCGGATGTGTTTCCACCTGCTCTTTATTCATTACCATGAATTCTGCACAGCCCGGAACAAACATTGGCAGTATGTACTGCTTATGATGATCTTCATTTTCCCGGTTGTATTCAATCAGTCCGATGACACTCATCTGCTCTAACAGTTCTTCGGTCCGTTCTACGCTCTTCTTACATTTCTTTGCTACTTCTGCTGCGGTAGCCGGTACTCTGACTTTCATTGCCAGTGCAACTTCTGCCATCTCATCCGTTACCACTCCGGCAAGTCCCCAGTATTCCGGGTCATTTTCCGTAACTTTCACTCCGATTCGGTCTGTAATTTTCTGACCGAGTTTCAGAATCAATTCTCTTGGTTCTGCCATGTGCCCCTCCTTTGTATGATACCTGTATTGCTCCCCTCACAGGTTGTTTTTTGTCGTGATTCATCACAGTATTTGTATATATTATACAATATTCGGTTATTTTTATCAATAATTATCACACTTTTCACAATAGTTCTTCATAAAAAAGAAACTGTGTCTTGTGAATTTTATACACAAAACACAGTTTCCTGTTTCTTTTGATTTTCTCACTGTTTGAAACTCATTTTCTAAAATCAGTTTCCAAAATTCTTATTTTCTATTAATCCAGTGGAATCAGTTTTTCTTTTCCACCCATATATGGCTGCAATGCCTTTGGAATATTTACGCTTCCGTCCGCATTGAGGTTGTTCTCTAAGAACGCAATCAGCATACGAGGTGGTGCAACTACAGTATTATTTAAGGTATGTGCGAAATATTTATTTCCATCCTTGCCTTTGACACGGATTTTCAGTCTTCTTGCCTGTGCATCGCCTAAGTTAGAGCAGCTTCCTACTTCGAAGTATTTCTTCTGACGTGGAGACCATGCTTCTACGTCACAGGATTTCACTTTCAAGTCTGCCAAGTCACCGGAACAGCACTCAAGGGTACGTACCGGAATATCTAAGCTGCGGAACAAATCTACGGTATTCTTCCAGAGCTTGTCATACCACTCTTTGGACTCTTCCGGCTTACATACAACAATCATTTCCTGCTTCTCAAACTGGTGGATACGATATACACCACGTTCTTCAATACCATGTGCTCCTTTTTCTTTACGGAAACATGGAGAGTAGCTGGTCAGGGTATATGGAAGTTTTTCTTCATCATTGATGGTATCAATGAATTTACCAATCATGGAATGCTCAGAAGTACCAATCAGATACAAATCCTCACCTTCGATTTTATACATCATGGCATCCATTTCATCAAAACTCATAACACCGGTTACAACATTGCTCCGAATCATAAATGGTGGTACACAGTATGTGAATCCACGGTCAATCATGAAATCTCTTGCATAAGAAATAACTGCAGAATGTACTCTTGCAATGTCTCCCATCAGATAGTAGAAGCCATTTCCCGCAACTTTTCCTGCTGCGTCCAAATCAATACCATGGAAACGATCCATGATATCGGTATGATATGGAATTTCAAAATCCGGAACAACCGGCTCACCAAATTTTTCAATTTCTACGTTACAGGAATCATCTTTTCCAATCGGAACGGATGGGTCTATGATGTTTGGAATTGTCATCATAATCCTGGTAATCTTTTCCTGTAAATCTTTTTCCTGCTCTTCTAACTCTGCAAGGCGGGCTGCATCTTTGCTTACCTGCTCTTTTAATGCCATAGCTTCGTCTTTCTTGCCCTGTCCCATCAATGCACCAATCTGTTTGGAAATTTTATTTCTCTCTGCACGAAGAGCTTCTACTTCCTGTTTGATTTCGCGATTCTCTTTGTCCAGTTCCAGAACTTTATCCACTAATTCCAGTTTATTATCCTGAAATTTGTTGCGGATATTCTGTTTTACAACTTCCGGATTTTCTCTCACAAATTTAATGTCTAACATAATTGTCGTCCTTTCTTATTTATAATAGTAGTTTAAAATATTTGTTAAAAAATTGATATCAAAATTTTTGTATCATTATAATATTGTGACCTGATTATGCATCAAAATTCAGATTGCCGTCGGCATCTTCGAATTCTGCTTCCTTTGTCATATCCTGAATTTCTTCTTCCACCGTCTTAGCCTGTTCCAATGCTTCCTTTTCTTCCGATGAAAGCTGGATGTAGGATTCGCCGTTTACGATTTCCTTCGCATAGGTAAAACAGCCTTCCCTCGAGTGCATCGAGTTCAGTAGAATACCGGAATTCTCATCGTTTAACAATGCGATGACGAAGCTTAGTTTTCCTGCCATCTTATCAAATGCATCGTACTTGACGAGGGCATATTTGCTAATACAGGAGGACAGATGTTTCTTGATCTGCCGGTGTTCCTTCGTCACACGTCTGGCATTTGCCTTGACCTGATCCATCTCTTTAAAACGAATCCGAATAATCTTCTCCAAATCCGCACCTTTTTTGCCACTCATAAGCATCTCATATTTTCTTGCCATCACATTCATCTTATGAATGATAAAAATGATTAGAATTATGAGTAAAACAACCAAAATACAAAGGATTGTGACAGCAGAAGACATTTTCATACCAAATATCTTAGCCTCTTCCATGAAGTTTTCCTCTTTTCGATTTTATTGTGCGAGCAACTGTGTAATGCGCTCTAAATCTTCCTGTGAATAATATTCAATTTCAATTTTTCCGGAATCCTTGGTCTTTGCTTTGATGGTTGTCTTTGTTCCAAGGGATTCCTTTAAGCGGTTTTCAATCGCTTTATATAAGAAGGAAAGTTCCGGGTCTTCTTTCTCGGATGTCTTTTCCTTTGGTTTCTTATTTAATAGTTTCTTGACGTAGCTCTCTGTCTCACGCACGGAAAGCTTTTTATCAAAAATATACATTGCTGTCTCATACTGTAACTGAGGTTCTGTGATCGTAATGAGTGCACGAACATGTCCGGTCGACAGCATATCATCAATCAGCATCTGCTGTACCTTCTCGGTCAGCTTCAGAAGTCGGAGTGCATTTGTCACAGTCGTACGGCTCTTCGATACACGTTCTGCAACTTCATCCTGTGTCAGGTTGAATTCCTGAATCAAACGTTCATAAGCGTGTGCCTCTTCAATCGGATTTAAATCCTCACGCTGGATGTTCTCAATCAATGCGATCTCAACAATCTGCTGATCATCGTAATCTTTGATGACAACTGGAACCTCTTTCAAACCAGCTAACCGAGCAGCTCTCCAACGGCGCTCACCGGCAATCAGTTCATAGTAGCCTTTGCGCTTTACTACGACCAATGGCTCAATCACACCAAACTGTTTGATGGAATCTGCAAGCTCCTGCAATGCATCTTCATTGAATTCTTTTCTTGGCTGATTTTTGTTTGGCTCAATCCGGTTGATATTTAATGTCTGTTCTACTTTTTTCACAACTTCTGTTTTTGTAACAGTGCCTGTCTTTGTCTGTTTCGATGTTTTTGTACTGACATCTTCGGTTGTATCGTCTGTCGGAATTAAATTACTTAGTCCACGACCTAATCCTCGCTTTGGTGCCATAGCGTTCTCCTCCCAAATAGGTGTTTTTATAATTTTGCGTATAGTTTATTATTGATTACTTCGTCTGCAAGATCCCGATATCCCTGCGCACCGGAAGACCGGCTGTCATACAGGTTGATAGGAAGCCCGAAGCTAGGTGCTTCTGCTAGCCGTACATTTCTCGGAATAATGGTTTTATATATAAACTGATCCAAATTATTCTTGACGTTTTCTACGACCTCCAAAGACAGGTTCGTACGTGCGTCATACATCGTAAACACAACACCTTCGATTTCAAGGGATTTGTTTAGCTTCTTTTTAATCAGATTGATCGTGTAAATGAGCTGCGAGAGACCATCCAAAGCAAAAAATTCACATTGGATTGGCACTAAGACAGTGTCCGCCGCAGTCATAGAATTGATCGTCAACATACCGAGAGCCGGTGGACAATCAATGATAATAAAATCATATTTTTTCTTTACGCTTTTTAACAGGTTCTTTAGTATATGCTGTGGATCTTCGGCATCGACCAATTCGACTTCTGCACCTGCCAGATCACGGTTCGCCGGCAAAACGCTTAAATCCAGTCCATGCTCCAATGGATGAACAATCATACACTCTCCAATGTTAATCTCTCCACTCATGGCATGATAAATGGTGTATTCCAAGGTATTCTTATCGATACCAAGGCCACTTGTCAGATTGCCCTGTGGGTCCATGTCGACAGCCAGAACCTTTTTACCTTTTTCCGCCAGACATGCTGCGAGATTGATTGATGTTGTTGTTTTTCCTACGCCGCCTTTCTGGTTGGCGACTGCAATGATTCTACCCATAAAAACCTCCACATATAATAAACATTATAGCACTACCTGACATGTTTCGCTATATCAAAATATGGGTAAATTTGTTTTAGGTGTACAATATATAGATTTGAGTGCTTAGATATTACAATATGTATGGAAAATTAAAGAAAAATTCATAAAAATCAAGTAAAAAACCGTAAAATAAATATTAGTTATTATAAACACTTTAGTGTTTCACGTGAAACATTAGATATTTTGAAAATTATATTTAATTAAGAATTGGAAGGTTGTTATCACATATGCTATTTGATTTTGTGTGTTGATGTATATATTATTCAGTAAATAAATATGTGCTTATGTTTCACGTGAAACATGGTTGCGAGATTATGATATATGGAGATGTAATTCAAAAATTAATTATGAATGAATCTATAATAGATGATAACAAACTGAACTTAGCATTTTATAAATTGACTGAGTGAATTCTAGTGCTATAAGAAGTAACATAAAGGGTACATAAAGATAATAGAATATTATCTTATTTGATTTAGATAAATAATTGAGTGTATTTCAGATATAAAAATTGAATTTGATATAGACACATTAGTTTTAAAATATCTGAATATATATGTTTCACGTGAAACATTGTTTGCAACATATACATTACATAAAATGAAAATAAAATCTGAAATATATGATTTAAAATATCTACGAGTATCTAAAAATAAATAACTGATGAACCGACAGATAACTGGTAAAATTTATTTCTGGCTGTTTTTGGTTTTATAAATAACTGTAACGTGTAATATGTTAAATTATAAAACAACAATAAACTTAATTGATAAATTATAGTACAATATGCATCTGTATAATTTTAATGTACATAAAAATGAATTATAACTGTTATCTATTTATATTGAGCATGTGTTATCTATATTGAATATAGAATAGAATTTTAATTCACGATTATCAATATGTTTCACGTGAAACACTGATTATCCACATATATAAACATCAATAATTGTGGAAAAGTATATAATATCCACCAACTTATACACATAATTGTGGATAAAAAATGATTCTAAAAACAAAAATTGTTGATAACTTCGGGCAGAATCATACATATTGTATTTATAAAATTGGAGATACAATATAGTGAGGTTAGAGGAGAGTAAAACATAAGCATATGAATATATGACGATTTCATAAAAATAAGCCGGATGATTTAATCATCCGACTTACTTAACTTCTTAGTAATTATATACCAGTTTTTATCATATGGAATGTATAATGAAATTACATCTGTTCTGGACAATCAATACCAAGCAATTCCATTGCATCTTTGATCGTCTTCTTTGTGATATATACCAGTGTAGCACGCGCGTTACGCACATTCTCTTCCTCTACATGGATACGGCATGCGTTGTAGAATTTGTTGAATGCCTGTGCAACATCGACTGCAAATCTTGCAACGGCAGAAGGCTCATAACGCTCAGAAGCGTCCTTGACAATCTTCGGGAAGCGGTTAATCTCTTTCAGTAACTCCATTGCTTCTACATCTGTCAATACACTGTAATCAATATCTGCCGATGGTGTAAATCCATCCAGCTTCTTTAAGATACTGCAGCATCTTGCATGTGTGTACTGTACGTATGGACCAGTTTCACCATCGAAGTTCAAAAGCTTCTCCCATTTGAAAGATACGTCTTTGATACGCTGGTTATAAAGATCATTGAACAATACGGCACCAACACCAATTTTCTTTGCTGTCTCATCCTTATCTGGAAGATCCGGGTTCTTCTCATTGATGATCTCTTTGATCTTCGCAATCGCTTCGAGGAGAATATCCTCGGCATAAATAATATTTCCGCTACGTGTAGAAAGCTTGGCACCTTCCAAGCTGACAAGTCCATAAGGAATATGCACTAACTGATCCTTTGCCCATTCATTTCCAAGCAATTCAACAACCTTGAATACCTGTTTGAAGTGAAGCTTCTGTTCCTGTCCGGTTACATACAGACATTTTACGAAGTTGTAAGTTTCTTTCCGATAGAAGATCGCTGCAATATCACGTG